>JDSF01000007.1_pt1 | contig 260877 bp, 441 predicted proteins | sample 199441 | NCBI WGS metagenome assembly JDSF01 (sample SAMN02592751, study PRJNA231836) | bioreactor metagenome | isolation source: continuous culture bioreactor denitrification-DNRA | place: Germany: Bremen
AATATTTGCATTAATTCTGACATTTAGGATCAGTCCTTTGCATCTGAACATCCTAATGAAAGTAGATTCATTATACGAGAGTCTTAATTCTATATTTAATCCACAACTAAGTATGCTATGTGTTATAATCTTCATAAATGGTTTATGGTGGCGAGTTATGGTTGAAATAGTGAGTTACGTTTATGACTTAAAGCAATGTGGTTATTACGATACAAACGAAAAAAAAGCAATATGTCAGCACTTATGATGTTTTTTGCTGAACTATTCAGATGGACTAAAGCGAATCACAAAAAAAATCACAGATACTAAAACTTTTGATTTGGATGAACACAATCTTACTAATGTAGAAGAAACATTAATCTATGACATTGTAGAAATTAACAGTACTTTTCTAGTTACGACATGGAATCTTTCTATTTTAGAGTCAGATAACATATTGATGGCAAAAATGGATGACGCCCCTGGTAATGTGCATGTTGTTCCTCAAAGTATTGAAGAAGGTTATATTCCCGGTTATCCTTGTTATTTTTTGGGTATTGCCAGAAGAAGAAATAATGATTTCTATATTAATAGATGGTCAGAGGAAGCGTGGAATTGAGAACTTTACTTATTACATGAATTCATTCTTAACCTATTGCGCTAAATTCGTTATATACGATTGTGATTCTGAGGATTGTGTAAAAAAAAGGATATGGTTTTCAAGATGACTATCGATCAGATATTGCTCCCTTTTTTTTCGAGAGAAAATCAGAAGATTATTAGGAAATATCGATTATATAAGAGAAAATGTTATGAATATTAGAAAAGTAATCCAAAAAAATCAAATTTCTTATGAGACTACTCCAACATTTTGGTCTACTCTTTTTTAATAAATTAGGTTTCATAAATTACGCTGAAACTGACAATTCTTTTGATTACATATTTGAAATAAATTATGCAATAATGGATAAGAACGAACTTGATAATATAATAGAAACATGGCGTGAGCTACCACCTTCTTCAAGGCACAACGATGTTGGTTTTAAACTAAAAGGACAGTCTCAAAAAATATATTGGTTATCAAATGCATTAGCTAAAGCAGAACTAAAGCTACCACTTGTTAAAGAGTATGGTGTTTTAAAGGCTTATGAATTAGCTTCGGCATTAATTGAAAATAAAAGTAAAATTGTTATATTAAAGAATGATTAAAATATATATAACTTTAATTCTTATTTGTATTACAACGTACTTGATTAAAGATAATATTACTGTTTATGTATTAAATGAAATATTCTACTTATACATCAACGTTTCAGCAATTCTTATTACTATGATAGGTTTATGGCTCGCCGTAGTTTACAATGATTTTATTAAGCTAATATCTCAAGCCAAACTTGTAAATCAAAGTAATGATTATAAGAATGCAAAGCAGTTTATTATATCAATCTTTAATTTATCGATTGTTCTTGTTATATCTATACTTAGCTTGATCATTTTTTAAAATTCAGCCTATCTGGTATGATATTATTATTATTAAATATATCTTTATTTTCTTTTTACTATGCTCAATTCTGCTTATATTGTCATCATTATATAGAATATTGGCTCCATTTGCAAAATTGATTTGGAAACTCGAGCAGAAAGAAAAAAAAAATTAATATGTTTAACAAAAGGCACAAATAGTTTTATAGAGTCCCTTGCAAGTTCGGGATATACAAAAAAAATAAGTTAAACATCGATTTTGAATCCTAAATATACATCACAGGCGGCTTTCCCACCCTGAATGCCCCAGTTTTCAGTAGTTATCTCTCTGATCATAACTATGATATGATCTTTTGGGATCTCGAAAGGTTCTAACCTTTCGACTACCAGTCTGTATAGTTCTCTTTTTTGCATCAAGTGATCTACCTGCAAATGCATCGATACTGATATGAGTGTAAAATTCAGGTTTCTCTCTGTTTGGAGGGCATTGAAACCGATGTCCTTTGTGAACGATCAGACGCATATTTCTGTCATATGCATTATTTTTTAATGCATCTCTTAGGCAGGAGTAAACAGCTTCCATTATTTCGGATTTTGTTTCGCTGGGATACTATTGTTTAACTTCGATTAATACTCTTGGCATAATTCACCTCAAAAGAAATAATTTTTTCATTATAGCATGTATAAGCCTTTTTTGTTATTCTAGCATCAAAACCATCGGTTCTCTGGATTTAGGATTCTCTGAACATTTATTATATCTATGACTATTATTTGATTACTATCTAGATATATGATACTTTTAAATATAGACAAAAGGGTATTAATATATGGATAGTATTGTTGCGGGTAATGATAAAAAACTGGTCAGTTTCTACAGTGCATATTACGAAATTCTTGGGCTAGAGGTCGAAAGCTATATAACTGTTTCGGCTGGTGTGAAACAGGCGGCACTGGATCCAAATATCAACAATCTAATAGTTATCCTCAACACTAAAGAAGACTATCTTGTTTTCAGTAAACTCAGAGTATACCTGAATGAGTCTAAGAAGAACATCATCGTTATATATACAAATAATGTACTCCTCAGGCTTGTCACTTCTTCAAACATAATAACCATAAGTCATAAAGAGAATACCAGTAACTTCGCCGACATGATGACAAAATTAAATATCTGCGAACCTTATATGAAAGAGACAAGTGACGATAACTCACATGCCAACGTTCTGAAATACATCAAACTTGTTCTGACAAAAGGTAATATTATTCTCCCTGTCAATAATGATTGTGCTGTCAGTGTGCTTTCAGCGTTGGATAATGATGAAGTTAGTTTTAAGCAGATAGATGCCATGACAAAAAATCGACCCTGTTCTTCACTCAAGTCTTATAAAAACAGCCAACTCGGCATATTTCAGCGGCTCTTACGGTCAGATAGCTGCGGTGGAGGCAGCATTAGTTCGTGTTGGTCTGCACAATGCTAAAGTATTTCTCATTAACTTCATAAATAAGTCCCTGTTAATAAACAAGGATTTGATCTTTGCCAAAGAGATCGAAGAGACTATCATTATTTCACTTAAGACTGCGTCATTGTGCTTTGTCTTGACTGATTACTTTAAAATCCAATCCAAAGAGGTTATGTTTTCCATCGGTCTATTAGCTACTTTGGGCAAATTATTTATCTATGCCGCTCTTTCCAGATATCTGAAAGAAGAGGGGCTGTTAAAAAAAATGGATATCGAAGAGTATGCAAAACAGATAGCTGACAATAATTACAATACCATCAGCGGTATGCTTTTAAAAAAAGTGGAATTTCGCACCAAATTATTACGTTCCCATTCTCAATTGTAAAACCATGAAGCCAAGCGACCACATGGAAGAGACTAAAGCTCTGCATCTGGCTGAGTCTCTCCTGTATTTTATGGAGACGGAAAAAACTCAATAAAGCAGGGAGAGACGCACTTGTAGTGACAGGTCTTAGCCTTGGGAAAACAGAAATGTTCAGCATTATCGCCAAAGCCAGATCACACTATAAATCAATTAAATCTATGATGCTTTGATTTCTGAAAAGCTCCCCCAAGTAATAAGGGGAGCCAAAGATTATATCTTATTAATTAAATACAGATAAGAAGACACCGGCTGCGATTGCACTGCCAATTACTCCGGCAACGTTTGGAGCCATTGCGTGCATTATCAGGAAGTTATTAGGGTCTTCCTGTGCACCGACAACCTGACAAACTCTAGCTGAGTCTGGTACGGCAGAAACGCCAGCTGCACCAATAATAGGGTTAATCGGTTTTTTTACTCATCTTGTTCATTATCTTAGCTGCTATAACACCTGATGCAGTTGCTATACAAAATGAACCTGCACCCAGTGCAAAGATCTTTATGGAATCCGGTGTAAGAAACCTTGTCGCATCTGTACTAAGCCCAACTGTGAAGCCGAGCAGGATTGTAACTATATCGATCATAGCGTTACGAGCTGTATTTGCTAATCTCTCTGTCACACCGCACTCTTTTATTATATTGCCGAAGAAGAGCATACCTAGGAGTGTTATCGCACCCGGTGCTATCATAGTTGTGATCAGAAATGCAACTATTGGAAATAGTATCCTTAGCCTTTTGCTAACAGGTTTTGAAGGTTCCATCCTGATAAGTCGCTCTTTCTTAGTTGTTAGTAACTTAATAATAGGTGGTTGTATAACTGGTACGAGTGCCATGTAAGAGTATGCAGCGATAGCGATTGCACCAAGATAATCAGGTGCTAACTTACTAGACAAAAAGATAGCTGTTGGTCCGTCTGCTCCACCTATAATACCTATTGCAGCGGCATTCGTGGTGCTAAATCCCAGAGCAATAGAACCGACAAATGTAATGAAAATACCAAATTGTGCTGCAGCTCCAAGTATAATTAATCTAGGGTTAGATAACATACATGAGAAGTCAGTCATTGCACCTATTCCTAAGAATATCAGCGGTGGATAAAAAACCCTGACTCACGCCATTGTATAAGATAGAGAATACGCTACCTATTTCGTAAACACCTATGTTAAGTCCTTCTCCATATGGGATATTACCCACAAGGATACCAAAACCTATGGGAACTAGCAGGAGAGGTTCATAATCCTTTGTTATAGCCAGATATAAAAAAAATACATCCAACAACGAGCATTAGCATATTCCCAAGTGAGAAGTGACCTAGTGCACCGTTTTGTAGAAATTGTAAAATAATGTTCATTTTTTTTACTCGTACTCTATGAGGATTTCGCCTTCTCTGATACTGTCACCTTTAGCCACAGGGACTGCTTTTACCTTGCCATCTGCTGGTGCTGCGATGGATGTTTTCATTTTCATAGCCTCAAGGAGCATAACAATATCTCCCTCCTTAACAACATCGCCAGCTGCACATTTAACCTCTAAGACTGTTCCAGCGATAGGACTTGTTATAGAGCCACTTGCGTCTGTGAGTACTTTCTTTTTAGCGGAAGGTCTAGGCACACTTGGTGCTGACGGGAGTGGTGGCTGATAACCAGGGACATTTGGCATCATAGGCAGGGCTGATGGATATGCCTGCTGATCATCATCTAAAACCTCAACATCTACTTCGTATGAGACACCGTGTACAGTTATATTAAGTTTCATTTTATCCCTCAATTATTTTTCGGATTTAACATTTAATACGTGTGAGCCGTGCAGGACACTTCTTCCTTCCATAGCCCATCCAGCTATTTTTTGCATCACGTGAGACTATTTTTTTTCTGATGCTACGCATTCTGTATTTCTTATTTTGTAAAACGGTAGCTGTAGCTGCACTAATAAGGACTAGGGTCAGGTTATCCAAAGTTTGCAGTTTTACTGGTGCTGGAGTATTTCTAAGCTCTTGTTTTTTTGATATACTTCTCGTCTAGTGATCTCATGATATTAATCACGATTGCTATTATAATAAGTGAGCTAAAAACTATGAGCATACCTGCTGCACTGAGCTTTAATGCATAAATTAAGTTAGGTTCCATATTTTTATCCTAAAGCGGTATAAGACCGTGTTTTTTTCTGAGGACGAATTTCTCGCTTTGTTTTAAGCGATTCCAAGACTCCTGCAAGCACCATCTTAGTTTCAGCAGGGTCAATAACATCGTCGATATAACCTCGTCCTGCTGCCACATATGGGTTGGTGAATGCCTCTTTATACTCATCTGTCTTCTCTTTGAGTAGTACTGCAGGGTCTTCAGCGTTTTTTGAGCTCTTTAGTGTAAAGAATACTTGCCGCCCCTTCTGCTCCCATGACAGCAACTTCAGCATAAGGCCATGCGTAAACCCTGTCTGCTCCCATCTCTTTTGAACACATTGCCAAGTAAGCACCACCATATGCTTTACGAACTATGAGTGTTACTTTTGGTACTGTTGCAGCACCATAAGCGAAGAGCATTTTTTGCTCCGTGACGAATAATTCCGCCATACTCTTGATCTACACCGGGCATAAAACCAGGAACATCTACAAGTGTTACTAATGGAATATTGAAAGCATTGCAGAAGCGGATAAATCTTGCAGCTTTATCAGATGAGTCTATGTCTAGAACTCCAGCTTTTTTCCAGTGGCTGATTGGCGACTATACCGACTGTATTACCTGAAACTCTAGCAAAGCATATTATTAAGTTAGGTGCAAAGTGTTCCTGTATCTCTAAAAAATCGGCATTGTCGACAAGATTTAATATGATATTGTGCATATCGTATGGCTCTTTAGGGTCGTCAGGGATAAGGTTTCTAAGATGCTCCTCTGGTCCCATGAGTTTGCTTGATTCTGTTTGAAGTGAAGGTGGCTCTTCTGTGTTATTACTTGGTAAAAACGATAGGAGTCTGCGACATAAAGCCACAGCATCGTGACCATTCTTTGTTGTAAAATGAACCACACCGGAGTAGTGTGCGTGACTTTGTGCTCCGCCTAATTCTTCTGATGACACGTCTTCACCGGTAACTTGTTTGATGACAGAAGGACCGGTGATAAACATCTGACCTTCATGCTCGATCTGAATTATAAAATCTGTGAGGGCAGGGGAGTAAGCCGCTCCACCAGCACAAGGTCCTGCGATGATACTTATCTGTGGTACAACACCGGACATAAGTATGTTTCGGTAGAATATGTGGCCATATCCTGATAGAGCGTCAACACCCTCCTGAATCCTTGCACCACCTGAGTCATTAATGAAGACGAATGGGTCGCCTGTTTTTTAAAGCCTGATCCATAACATCTGTGATCTTTTTTAGCCGTGAACTCACCAACTGAACCACCGGCAACGGTGAAGTCCTGACTGGCAGAATAAACTACTCTGTCAGCTACGCTTCCCATACCTGCAACTACACCTTCACCCGGAAACTCTTTATCACCGAGACCAAAGTTTGTGCACCTGTGATGCATGAAAAGTCCGTGCTCTTGAAACGTGCCTGGATCGAAAAGGAGTGCGAGTCTCTCTCTGGCTGTAAGTCTGCCAGACTCATGTCGTTTTTCAATCTTCTCTTTGCCGCCGCCAAGATATGTTTTGGCTCGTTTCTTCAGAAGGATATCAAGCTTCTCTTTATTATTCATTGTGCCTTCCTGTGTCGTATACAAAATTTTACTTTATTACCTACAATATCAGGATAGCACTGCTTACAGACACTTCAAGGGGAATGAATCATGAGTAAATCATAATACTATGTTTGAAAATAATCCCCCTATATGAATGGTCGATAATAGAGGGAGTAGGATCAAAAAAATCTAATTATATGTAATAAAAATAAGTTATTATTTCATAACTATATAAAGCTAGGCTATTCATTTACTAGCTAATCTAAGTATAAAATATCCACTGACTCCGCATATTACAGAGACTACTACAATTGAAAGCTTTGCTATACTTATGAAATCTGCACTGAAAGCCATAGACGCTATAAAAAATCGACATGGTTAGACCTATACCTGACAGCACAGACGCACCGAATAAGCGAGTGTTTGTGAGTACCGCGGGTATTTCTATTATCTTAAATAGCTCTGCTGTTTTGAGAAACGCCATAATACCTAAAGGTTTACCTATCATAAGCCCCAGTATGATCCCCAATGAAGCTTGTGATATGAGCCCTGACAAAGATCCTGATGTGATTGTTATTCCAGTGTTTGCGAATGCAAACAACGGCATGATAACAAACGCAGAAAGTCCATGTAAGTTATACTCCAGCCTGCTCATAGGGTTATATGCCGATAGTGAAGCGTGTATTATCTTGTTGAAGATAGTTTTCTGCTCTTTCGTCGGTATCTCAGAGTCAGGGTTGTTTTTTGCTATTGCCGAGTTCCGACATAAATATGCCCATAGACTTCTTAAAAGTGACCATGGGTATTCTTGGCTCACTTGGGATAAAGAATGCCAGTATAACCCCTGCTAATGTTGCGTGTATGCCTGATTTCAGGAAGAAATACCATAAGATTATACCCACAGCTAAATACGCCAGAATTGATCGCACCCTGAAGATATTGAACAAGGCTAGTATGATGATAGCTACACCTGCATAGACCAGGTAGTTTGTAAGTATCTCGCTAGTGTAAAAGAATGCGATCACGAGCACCGCTATCATGTCGTCCACCACTGCCAGAGACGTTATAAATATTTTAAGCTGAATGGGGACACGACTGCCCAAAAGTGCCATGATGCCAATTGCAAAGGCAATGTCTGTCGCCATGGGGACACCCCAGCCAGATGGTATGCCTCCATTATAGTTGACAGCCAGATATATGCCGGCAGGGACTACAGCACCGCCTATCGCCCCGACAAGTGGGAGCAATGCCTGTTTAAAGCTTGAGAGTTCGCCTATCTTTATTTCTCTTTTTTATCTCAAGACCTATGACGAGGAAGAATATTGCCATCAAGCCGTCATTAATCCAGAGGATAATCGGTTTATACAGTGATATCGCACCGAAAGTTAAACCGAATTTTGTCTGCCAAAAGCTGTGGTACAGTTCGGCATAGCTTGAGTTAGCGAGTATCATAGCTGATGCCATAGAGATAAGCATAAGTATACTGCTTGATGATTCTTTTTTTCAGGAATTGGTTCAAGGGGTCGAGTGCTGCGTCTTTGATATTTTGTGTATTTAGTGTCATGATCCTACCTTATTAGTTTAATTATAACTGTTATTAGGCAGGGCTGCATGTGAATTATACTTATGCCTTTACCTACAACAGTATGCTGTAAGGTAAAGGTCTTGCAAATTTCGGATGAAACTCTGTGACCGGGTAGAATCTACCGTAGTGACGGAATACAGACCAGCGAGCTGGATGCTACTCCCCTTTACTTTAAATGGAATATATATTGAGAGAAAAAAATGTGTCAATAAAAAACCGAAAAAAAATCGTACCCTAGCCATCCCTCTCTGGGCTGATCTAACATATTCGGTATTTATAGATACCTGATCTAGTTATTATTGCGGATATATTCCTTAAGAGATTCGATGGTAGTGACAGGGTAGCCATTGATTTCTGCATATCTCTCGATATCGTCAGCCTTCATCATTGTTCCGTCAGGGTTAGTCAGTTCGCATAGAACACCTGCAGGTTGGAAGCCGGCAAGTTTCATTAAGTCGATTGTTGCCTCTGTGTGACCGTCCCTTTCCAGAACTCCTCCGGCTCTCGCCACAAGTGGAAAAACGTGCCCCGGGCTGGCTATATCATCACTTGTTGCACCGTTTGCTATGGCCGCTTTGATGGTTGTGACTCTATCTGCTGCCGAAACCCCTGTAGTCACGCCTTTGGCTGCCTCTATAGTGACTGTGAATGCAGTTCCGTACTGACTGTTGTTAGTCTTAACCATCATTTCCAGACCAAGTTCCATGCGTTTTTTCATCCGTTATGCACAGACAAACTATTCCACTGCAATCTCTTATGAGTGTTGCCATTTGTTCGTTGGTAATCGTCTCGGCAGAGAATATAAGATCCCCTTCGTTTTCACGGTCTTCATTGTCTGTGACTATGATCCCTTGACCGTTTCTGAGTGCTTTGACTGCTTCGTCGATAGTGGATTTTTTTAGTGATTAACTGATTCATGTTCTGCTCCTTTCATGAATCAGGGCATAAAGAAGTGCCGCTATACGGCATGTAGATTTATATATCTCTTCCATCCGGACTATAACCGTTGGCTCTGGGATCACACCAGATCTGCTGACCTCATTTATACTGAGCGCTCGCGGGCTCAATGCTATAGCATTATACCGCCAGTGGGGAATCACACCCCGCCCTGAGAATATGTATATTATAAGCATAAATTTGATTATTGAAAGCAATTTCTGCACTTTGTAGTTATTGTAACTAAAAAACAATATGGTGTATTATTATCTTTAAGACAAAGGAGTTATTATGAAGAAAATTATTATTCTGGCTGCTTCCATAGCGTTGTTTTCAACCACTGCTGCTCTGGCAGGAGAAAAATCCGAAAAGGTAGGCGAGGTGGCCGGTAAGGCAGCTAAAGAGACACAAGAGGCAGGTAAATTAGTCATCAAATCAACCAAAAAAAGGTGCTAAAAAAGACCGGAGCATTCTTTAAAGAGGTCTATCATGATATGAAGAAGGGCGCAAAAAAAAGGATATGAGTCTGACTAAAATATCGTTTTTTTTATGTATTGCCGAACGTGATGAGCAGGTCTCTCATCCGATTAAAGATGGTGACCTACCCGTTAACTTTGATTCTACAAGAGTTTAAATTGTTTTCTTTTGAGATTGTCTGTACTCCTGAGTGATTCCGTCAAATCCCCATGAGTCGCCCTTTGTGTCGTCAACGACGATATAGCTGGCAGGATTGAGCTTGCCGAGTAGTTGTGTCATGTCATGAAAAACAGCCTGTATGTACTCAGCTTTTTTGCTCTTTGGTGTTAGTCCCTTCCGTAATTTTGATGTTCAGATAAAAGGTTGCAAAATTACTGCTGCTGACACTTCTGCCCCCGATTGACCAATAATCCGGGTCTACGAAATCCACTGAAATAGAGGTTACGTCTGGTTTTTTTGCCAAGAATTCTGGTCGTATGTTCCAGAAGTATTGTCGTGATTTTATCAGCAGTTTTGACTGACTTAGGTGTCGATATTCTTACATTGAGATACGGCATCTTAGCTCCTATATTACCTTAACCGGATTCCTGCTTTCGCACGGCACTTTCGCCTGACATAGACCGCAAGGGGTCTGATTTTCACCTAGTATATCATAAGCGTGTGGAGCTGTAACTCCCCTTATATATTCAAAGCAAAGTTGTTTGTCGTGCCCTTTTGAAGTAATTGCATCCGCAGGACATCTTTTGATACAAGCTCCGCATTTTCCTTTGGCATAATACAGGCAGTTTTCGGTATGGGTTTGATATCTTCTGATATCGGGTTGCAGCTTGTAGTTGATTATCAGCGAACCTATCCTGATTGCTTTCCCTTTTTTCGGTTATGAAGCCATCAGAAAGCCCGAAAGTCCCCATCCCTGCGGCGTATGCCGTATGTCTTTCAGACCAGTTGGAGCAGATGCCTGCCTGCTTTGAGTGCTGATAACCGAAATCGTCCAATATGACAGGTGCGACAGCTTCTATACCGAGATTGATAAACATATCTCTCAGTTTGCCTCTCAAATATTCATTAAACTTTTCACCATAGTGTCTTGAATATACCCATCTTTTTTGCAGGTAAGTTTTTCTCTTTACGCTGGTCCTGCTTTGTCTCTTCTGTTTGAGGGAGCAGCCAGCATATGACACTTAAACTATCCTCATCAAATATTTTATCAGGATAAGCAATCTGCATCGCCTCGGCAGGCGTCCAGTAAAATTCACCTATAAGCTCTTTATAACTTTTGAAAAGAGGGTCACTCCCGCTTGCAAAACCGACTACAGGGGATGCCCACGACTTTTCGTCTATACCGTACAGCGTGTTTTTCGGTGAGTTGCCGACCAGCTCTTCAATGGAGTTTATTGCAAAATTCCTTATCCATGTCTGATTCATTTTCCACTCCCCTCCAGCACTATCCGAGTCGCTTCGATGGCTCTGTCTATTGGCCATGTGTCTCTGTAGTTTTTGATACCGACGTTTGCACCTTCGTAGATTATATAAATTAACTCAGAAAGCTTTTCATGATCATCATACTCTTTCAGCTGGTCTTCAATCAGCCACATCAGACGTGACTTATGTTTAGTCACCACAAGCCTTAGTCTGCTTTCGTGTTCGTTTATCTCTGCGGCGATGTTTATAAAAGGGCAACCGTTGAAGTTGTTATTGATTGCATTGTATCTGATGTTTTCGAATAGGTTACAAACTCGGTCTATGGCTGTGTTACCTTCGGAAATGAAGCGGCTTTGTCTTTCGAAGGCTATATTATGCCTTAGTTCAAGGTATGCTATGCATAGGTCTTCTTTAGACGGAAAGTGCTGATAGAAGCTTGCTTTGGCGACCTCTGCCTCTTTGATTATCTGATTAATACCCGTAGCTCTGTAGCCCTGAGTATAGAATAATCTATTGGCGGTCTCTATTATTCGGTCTTTTACTGATATATTTTTTCATAATATAAATATATACAGACAGGTCTGTCTAGTCAAGGGGAAATTTATAATGTGTTATTAGATGCTAAGTTTATCAGCTGATCAGTTCCTCAAATTCATCAATTGGGATTGGTCGGCTGAAGAAATACCCCTGAACGTATGAAATACCTATATCTTTCATATAGTCCAATTGAAGCTGATTTTCGACACCTTCGACGATGATGTCGGCATTTATGGTTCTGGCTATTGAGACTATATGAGGGATGAGCTGGGATTTAAGGTTACCCACTTCAAGGTTTTTTCACAAAGCTCCTGTCGATCTTTATAAAATCCGCCTGTATCTTTTGCAGGTATGACAGACTGGAATAGCCTGTTCCGAAATCATCGATAGAGATAAGATAATTCAGTTTTTTTAAGCTGTGTTATATCCACTGAGATTGTGGGGCTTTCGATGATCTCATCTTCAGTGAGTTCAATATTTATTGTGGCTGTCGGAAACTTTGTCATATGTTCATTCAGCATATCTTGAATATTGTCCGTATTAAAATCCCTGGGGAAGATATTGAAAGATATTTTTAATTCTCTTCCGCTGCTTAGTAAATGCTCAAGCTCATCAAACGCTTTTTCGATGATAATCGCAGTGAACTGTTTTGTCAGGTTCTGTTCTCTGACAATGTCGAGAAATTTGTCTGGGGTGAGTATTGTATCATCATCATCCGTCCATCTAGCCAGAACCTCACAGCCTATAAAGCTGTTGTCATTTACATCCACGAGAGGCTGATAATAGCATACAACACGCTCTTTATTCATATTGCGGATAAAACGATTTTTTCAGCTTCATCATCTTGCTCAGTTTGTTATGCGTAAAACCGCCGAAAAGGAGTGAACTTATAAAAGAGAGTATTGTTACACCAAGGATAAGTGTTTGTTCTTTTTTTGAGTGCTGCAGAAAGCGGAATAAACGACATTGTACATATGGATGATTCTTTACTGCATTGAAAAGAGTAAAACCCTTTAATGTCATTCCATGTTGTACCCTTTTTATCATCTATAGGTATCAGACTTTCATCCCCCTTTAGGAAGATCAGCTCATCATTACTGTGTCTGATATAGATAGCATTCCTTTGTGTGGCATCGTCATGAAGCTGTATTTCACTTACATTGATTACTACATTGAAGTTACCGTATTTCGCTACAGTAGCTACTTGGAGAAAGTTAAACAGCTTTATGGGGACATTAACCCACATGTCTATATTACTTGACGTAGTGAACTGAGGTTCAGGTTCGTCAAAAGGCTTTTCGAGAAGACCCAGACCTGTGGTACATATCAGTTTATTATTCTTTGTGTAGCCTATATCTTTAATATATTCAGACTTGAACTGTGCTGTACGCATCTTATATATGAGTTTATCATCACAAACATCAACAGGGTTGCTGTTGAGTTCTATAAGGGTTTTTCTTATTTCAAGAGTGATGTCGTTACTTGTGGATATATTATCTTTTGCATAGTTTTCGACCATAACATTATATTTGTTAATAATGATAGGCACGAGACTCCCTATGAAAAAACAGGAAAAGGAATAACGAAATAAAAAAAAGATGTTACGAATATAAAATACCTGCGTCGAAGCTGTTGAATAAATATCTTCAATTCTAAACCCTCAAAAAAAATTATCTGTTGTCAAAAACTCTGTTAATACCTGATCTTTTTTACGTTTCTCAACCCAATCCGCTCCGAGCGTGACTTGCTGCAAGTTCCGGTTTCAAGGTAAACTATAGCTGTTGCAAGCATGGATTCAGTCTCGTCACCTAACTGTTTAGTTACATCATCAAAGTCGGTGCAGTCAACAGGTAATCCGTTATAATAATCACCAGTGCCTTCAGAGTTCACCGTTGCAAAAGAGATGGGCACAAGGTAGCTGGAGCAATATGAAAAAGCGTACATGCCGACAGGTTTGCCGTGGGTTGTTGATCCTATGAGGATCGTTTCCTTATGAGGAGACAAAGAGTTTATCAGCAGTTCACTTGCGGATGCTGTCTGAGAAGTTACTATGAATGCAATCTTTTCGATATTCAGTGACCGCCCCGTATATGCAAAAGCGATAGACCTGTCCCAAGACGAATATCGGGAGTTATGAATATAGGCATACATGATATTGTAAAGCAGTGAGTCACCAGCACGGTACTGCCTATGGCTCTTGCGGCAGATATCTGACCTCCGCCGTTATATCTCAGGTCGATAATGAGTTCTTTAATATCATTAGCTTCGAAAGTATCCCAAGCGTCGCTCAGGTCGGTAGCATAATTACTGCTGAAAGCCACATAGTGAAGATATCCGATCTTATTTCCGTTCGTGCCGTTGGTAAAGATATTATGAACGGGTGCAGAATGTGCATAGTAGATTGTTTTGACAATGCTTGAAGTCCCTGAAACACCGTTAGTGTCCAGATAACTAATGTCTGTCACATAACCGTCTTCGGCAGGTCCGAAAGCTTCATCCCATAAATCATTTTGGATTATGTCTCTTGCAGAGTATCCGTTTATGCTTAACAGCTCATAACCTCTTTTCATTCCTGCGTCATCGGCAGGAGAGTCGGGGTAAACCAGCGTGATGAATATTTGATTTGTCACAGACGAATAGCTTAATTTTGTGCCGAGCCCGATATTAGCACCTGCATAATAGTCATTGTATGCTTGCTGAGTAATTGTATAGCTCCACTTGTCTGCACTGACTTTGAGAGCTGTCAGGAGATCGGCATCAGTGGCGTAGCTGTTTGTGTCTACAGTCGGCGACTGAGCAGACCAGAAATAAACATCATGCATAGCATCATATAAAAAAAGCCTTTCGGTCAGCATCCGAACAGGTGGCAGGTGAGTAGCTGAGTGTGCCGATGTTACCAACTACAGGCAGATCTATCGGTTCAATTGGATTTTCGGAAGAGCCGCCGCCCCCGCCGCCACAGGCACTTAGCACAATGACAATGAAAAAAAAACATAACATATTTCATATTATAGAGATTATTTGTTAGCATAATAGTATAATTATATCAGCTTTTATGATTTAGGTTGTAAGAAAATTATATTATTTCAAAATGAAAACATTTTAGACAGGAATTACCATGGAACTTAATAACGAACTATGTAAACAGATATTCCATAATTTAGAGGAGACTGTAATACTCTTCTCGGATAAGGGGGGAATATCTGAAAGTGATCGGCTCCAGCCAGAATTGTCTCGGAGAAGAGAAGTGCGACTTAGTAGGAAAAAACTATACAGGAAACCTTGTCGGAAGATATCTCGAACCTTTTCATGACAAAGATAAATGAGGCGATATCCGAGCAGGAAGCAATAGCTCTTGAATACCAGATAGCCAACTTATCTCTTGTGGATATGGCAGAGTCCCCCCAACAGCTCCGATGTACAATACTTAAGGGCGAAAGTATTACCTGTTAAAGAGAACGGCAGAGATATGGTCGCATGGATATCAAGTGATATCACCGAGTACAAAAAAGCTTGAAATCCAATTGGAGAACGCCACCCCGGAAGACCCAATAACAGGCATTTTCAACAGACGTTTTTTCTTTAAAGAGCTCAATAACTTTTTTTCAGCGTTTTGTGAGGGGGGAGTCATGCATACTCGGTCATAATGCTGAACCTTGACCACTCCGAAAAAACTCAGCGACACTTACGGTCTGGAAGTGACCGACAGTATGGTTAACAGCTTTATCAATGTGATTAAGAATACATTGCGAAATACCGATCTTTTTGCAAGCACAGATGATGAGGATTTTATAATATTACTGCCTGACACACCGTCAAACGGGGCGGCACTGATGGCTGAAAGGGTGCGTTGTGCTATCGAAGGGAATATCTTTGATCTGGACGGCGTACATTATAATATCACCGCAAGCTTTGGGTGCAGCGGTGTATCAGAGAATGATTCCAGCTATGACAACGTGATTAACAGAGCTGAGATTGCTCTTTATCAGGCGAAACATAGCGGCGGCAATAGTGTAAAGCGTCTTGATTACGAAAATTGGAATAAATAAGCCATTTTTAGTAATTATTTGACCTTTATCTGACATCCTACTAATAGAAACTGTGCTAACCTTTTAAAAAAAAGGGAGCTGATATGTTATTACTTAAAGAATTACCCGATAAAAAAAACACTTAAAAAAGATTTCCAAAGATACTAAAGGGGTTGATATCAATTCCGCTATGTTTTCTCTGCAGTTTCTGAGAACTGCAAGTGACGCTATGAAAGTTATCGATAGATTTTTTGTAAGCCACGATCTCTCACAAGGTAGATTTCTGGCTCTCACTGTTTTATCAGATGCAGGTAAAGAGGGGCTTTTTCCTTTCGAGGTTGCGGATCACATGGGTGTATCCAGAGCAACAGCCTCAGGGCTTCTTAAAGGACTCGAGACAAAAGAACTTATCGTAACCAGCCAGTCTGAAACAGACGGCAGAATGAAGCGTGTTATACTGACAGATGCAGGTAAAGATAAAGTTGATGAGCTATCACCTAAGTATTACAAGCTGATTTCAAAATTTAACGGAAAGATGGATAAAAAAAGTCCTCAAAGAGTATTCGGCTATTTTGTCAGATATGAGTAATTTGATAAACGAAATAGAGTAATATTGTGTTTTTTTTAGGTTTTTTTTGTGTAAAAAACACCTATGGCACTACTCCTTGTGGATAATGAAGACAGTTTTACTTTTAATCTGTATCACCGGTTAGTCAGGCTGACAGGTATCAATACTTCTGTACTCTCTTATGCCGACTTATCTTCACACGACCTCACGCCGTATGACGGCTATATAATATCCCCCCGGACCGGGCAGTCCTTCTGCTTATCCGGACTATTCACTACTTTTTAAGCTCGAAAAACCTATATTCGGGGTTTGTCTCGGTATGCAGATAATGAATGAGTTTTACGGCGGTGAAGTGAGCAGGCTTGATGAATGCAGGCACGGTGTTACACTCCATATCGATTATAAGGGGGGGTAACGAAGAGGTGGCTGTTTATAATTCTCTTTATTGTAATAAGGTAGCTGATGTTTTCGACGTATTCGCCTCCTATGGCTCTATACCCATGGCACTCAGGCACAAGACTCTGCCCTATGCAGGTGTACAATTTCATCCCGAATCATTCATGACAAATAATGGAGACAAACTGCTCAATGATATGCTCAGTAGTATTGGAATCATTTAATAAAAAAAGATTTTCTCACCTTTGCGAAAGCCGTCTCTGAATACACAGAGGTGGATGTTTTATACTCAGGTGACGGCTACAGAGGGGAAGACATCTCTTTCTGCTACATCACCCCTTCAGACAGTTATGTCATTGATGAAATTACGACAAGAGAGGATGTACGCAGGTTCGTTTACAGTGACGAGAGGGAAGTGCTGGGCTTTTTTTTGAGTTATGATTACGGGCTGGTTCTTAAAGGGATACCATCTGAGAAAGAGCGTGATATAGAGTATGGCTTGTTGAAAAAATATTTGGTATATGCCAGACACGAAAACAATACGCTGACTATCTATTCTGATTCCCCTGACTGATAGACGGAATAATCTTCGCATATGAAAGCTATGAGAATGAGGAGGACTGCGGTATCTCCGGAGATGTTGAGTGCAATATGAGCAGGGGAGAATATGAAAGCAAAGTGTCTGAGATAATAGAATACATACGTGACGGTGAAACATATCAGCTAAATCTATCAATGATGTACAAGGCTGAGATGTCCGCAGAACCTATGGATATGTGGACAGATATGGCTGAGTCGCACCCTGCACCGTTTTACGCTTATATAAACTCTCTGGAAGGTGAGATCATCTCCACTTCACCTGAGAGGTTTCTAAAGGTGGATGACGGAATAGTAAAATCACAGCCTATTAAGGGGACTTACCGTTTCAGTGAATATAAGCCCGAACTTGATAAAATACTGACAGAATCCAGAAAGGAGACTGCCGAGCTTTCCATGATAGTCGATCTGATTAGGAACGATATATCGGAATCGTGTGTTGTGGGTAGTGTAGAAGTCGAAAGGCATAAATCGATTATGCAGGTGGATAACCTGCTGCAGATGTATAGTGATGTTACGGGGACACTGTGTGAAAGTAAGGATGTTATCGACCTTCTTTTCTCTGCTTTTCCGGGCGGTTCTATCACAGGATGTCCTAAAAAAACGATCTATGGAACTGATAGACGAGTCAGAACCGCACTCAAGAGGGATATACTGCGGAACGATATTCAGGATAAAAGACAGGCTGAATATGGATTCTTCCATCGCCATCAGGACAGGATTTTGCAAAGAGGGTGAGATTAAGTTCTATGCAGGGAGCGGAATTGTGGCAGATTCTATCCCTGAAAAAGAGTATAATGAATCAGTGAGTAAGGCTGAAAAGTTTCTGGAGTCTTTTAAATGATAGTATATTACAGGAATGACTTTATAGATTCAGCGGGAGTGGTGACAGATGCTGACCTGCCGCACTTCAGGTATGGTGCAGGTTTATTCGAGACTATATTATATGACGGTCATAAAATTCACCACCTTGACAGACATCTTGACAGGCTCATCAGCTCCACTGAGTTCTTTAAGTATAAAACAGTGAGTTTTGACTATTCCGACATCCTTAATAGACTAATCATAGAAAATAACCTCAAAAGGGAGAGGGCGAGGTTGAATATCTGTCATCTTTTCGAGAGGGATAATGAATATTCAGTTTTTTTTGCCTCGGCTAATCTTTATACACCGCCGCCAGAGGATAAAGTGTTCAAACTCTGCCTGTATCCTGAAACCCACGACAGTTATATGAGCAGGCATAAGACTATGAACTATATGCATTTTCTGACGGCTAAAAAAAACTATGCCATGGGGCTGGGCTGCGACGATGCTCTGCTGACGGATGCCAAAGGGAATATCCTTGAGACTTCGACTGCCGCAATAGTTTTGACCGATGGAGAGCGGTATATGGCACCAAAATCTCCTAATAAGCTGGCAAGCATCGCATATGAGATTTTTGCCGAAGAGAATACTGTTATCTCGGAAGATGTAAGTATTTCAGATATTCATAAGTATGACATCTTATTAATGAATTCACTAATGGGGATAAGAAAAGCTAATATCAGTCCTAATTGATCTTATTTGATATTGTGTTAAATAAAGAAAGCATGGTATGATGACTTATTATACAAGATGGTTATTTAAATGCAAAAAAATATTGATTATCGAAGACAGTAAGGTGCTGTCAAACAGGCTCAGGAAAGCTATTGAATCCGAAACATCTCTGGAAGTAGTTTCTGTGAATTCTTACGGCGAAACTATTGATATGATCGCAAATAATGAATTTTTTGCTGCCATCACAGAGCCCAACCTCCCCGATGCCGCCAGAGGGGCTACAATTAGCATCCTCACTGATAAGAATATCCCAACGATTGTATATACGGGCGACTATAGCGACGAACTGCGTGATAATATGTGGAAGAGGCGGATAGTCGACTATGTGATGAAGAAAGATCCTGATAGTATTAAATATATAATCGGAATCATTAACCAGTTGCTCAAGAATAAAGACATAAGTGTCCTTGTCGTGGACGATTCTATTATCCTTCGAAACAGTATGAAGCGTCTTCTCGAAACCCATCTGTTTAAAGTGAGTGTATGCGGAAATGCTGCAGAAGCATTGAATATAATCGACACCCTCCCTAACCTGAAACTTGTCATATCTGATTATATGATGCCTGACATGGACGGCTTTGACTTTGTGCGTCATGTACGCAGGAAGTATAAGAAAGAGAATGTCGCTTTTATCGGAGTCTCCGGCACACAGTCGGAGCAGATATCTGCTAAATTTATAAAATTCGGTGCAAACGATTTCATGATGAAGCCATTCAGTCATGAGCAATTTTACACAAGGGTAAACCAAAACCTGCAGACAATATTGATGATGGAGCATATCAGGGACTTATCATTTAAGGATTATCTGACCAGTTTATATAACCGTCGATTCTTCTTTGAGGAGATGAAGTCGGTCTTTAAGCCTGAATCGGATAAGACTGTGGCTCTTCTTGATATAGATTTCTTTAAGAAGGTGAACGATACCTACGGTCATGACGGCGGTGATGTCGTACTCAAAGAGTTTGCGAAATTCCTTGCAGATTATGTGGGTTCTGATGGTTTTGTTGTCAGGTTCGGCGGTGAGGAATTCTGTATTTACTTCCACGGCATTAAAGATAAAGAGTATTTCGAAAACATGAGAAAGGGGATTGAGGCAATGAATATCGCTTTCAATTCCGAAACTATTAAAATCACTTCAAGCTTCGGTGTAACGTCTAAAAAATGGCGTCAACATAGATTCTATGATAACTATTGCCGATAAACTATTATATACGGCAAAAAACCGAAGGCAGAAATAGGGTTTGCCTCCAGTCCTAAAAAACCTCTTGTACACTTTACAAATTTACGTAAAATGATATTGATTGTTTTAAAACAAATCAGTAGGTGATTAATGCAAGAGAAGCTGTATTCTGAATTTAAATTTCAAAGAACTCATATAGACAATGTACTCGACCTCCACCTTGACGGGAATACTGTCCCCTTCATCGCAAGATACCGAAAGGAGATGACAGGGAATATGGATGCCGAGGATATACGTGATATCATCGAGAGATACGAATATCTCGAAAATCTGGAGAAGCGTAAGGCTGAGGTGATAGCCGCCATCGACGAGCGTGGCAAGCTGACGGATGAGCTGAAAAAAAGCGATATTGTCAGCCGAAACCATGAAAGCTGTGGAAGACCTTTACGCCCCTTATAAATCCAAAAAAAAGAAGACGAAAGCCGATATAGCCAGAGAGGCAAGGCTAGAACCGCTGGCTGTTTATATTCAGGCGAATACCGACCTTTCAGGCTTAGATGCCGAGGCACGGAAATACATCAGAGATAATGTTGCAGATGCTGAGACCGCCATATCCATGGCTGCGGATATTATTACGGAAGAGACAGGGCATAATGCTGATATCAAAGCAAGACTGAGAGAGCTTTATGAGGAGTATGGCGAAATAGTTTCTGTACAGAAGACAGACTCCAAAGAGCGTAATCCGTATGAGGATTATTACGATTTCCGCCAGAAGATGACCGCTGTTCCTCCACACAGACTGCTTGCTATGTTTCGTGGTGAGCGTGAGAAGATACTAAAACTGAAGATAGATATAGATGAAGAGATTTGCCTGAATGCTATAGGCAAGATATGTGCGGACAAGGGTATGGCTGAGAACGAGATAACACTTAAGTGTATGCGTCAGGCGTTCAAAAAAGATGCTGGAGCTTTCACTTGAGCTGGAGTTTCGTGGCGAGCTGAAAGAGAAGGGTGAGATCAAGGCTATATCTGTTTTTGCAGAGAATCTTAAAAAACCTCCTTCTGACTCCAACCGTTCGTAACAGGGTGATACTGGGTATTGATCCTGCTTTCCGTACAGGCTGTAAGTATGCTGTGGTTGATACCACGGGTGATCTGCTTGATTACGGCGTGATGTATCCGACACAGCCGCAGGCTGATTTTCATGCCAGCCGCAAAATTTTACTGGAGACTATCAGTAAGAATAAAGTGGATTCCATAGCAATAGGCAATGGTACGGCAAGCCGTGAAACAGAAGAATTTGTAGCACAGATAATCACAGACGATAACCTAGATATTCAATACACAATAGTGAGCGAGGCAGGGGCTAGTGTTTACTCGGCAGGCAGTGTGGCTAAAAAAGGAGTTCCCTGATCTGGACGTATCCATCAGGGGGGGCAATATCCATCGCCAGACGTGTGCTCGACCCTCTTGCGGAGCTTGTAAAGATAGATCCTAAGTCGATAGGTGTCGGGATGTATCAGCACGATGTCAGCGGAAAGAAGCTCGAAAAAATCCTTAAAGGATGTTGTCGAGGATGTAGTAAATAATGTCGGCGTTGACCTGAACACTGCGAGTGCTTCACTGCTTTCGTATGTTGCAGGGCTTAGTGAATCGCTGGCTGAAAAGATAGTGAAACACAGGCAGTCTATCGGTCGTTTCAAAAGCAGGGCGGAACTCATGAAAGTGGACGGGGTAGGTGAGCAGACATTTCACCAATCAGCAGGCTTTCTGAAGGTGTATGAGGGTGAAGAGAAGCTGGACAGTATGTTCATCCATCCTGAAAGCTATGATGCCGTATACGCATTTCTAAAGGCTGTGAACCTGTCGACAGATAAGTGTGAGCTGGTAAAGCTGGCTGTAAAAGAGAAGAATGTTAAATCTCTGGCTGATAAACTCGGAATAGGTGAGTACACCATCAAAGATATCATAGACAATCTGGAGAAGCCCGACAGGGACATCAGGGATAATGTCGATCCGGTGGTTTTCAAGCAGGGGATATTATCCATTGAGAGTCTGAAAGAGGGTGATATCCTGACAGGCAAGGTGAGCAATGTAGTCGATTTCGGTGCATTTGTTGATGTCGGTCTTAAGAACGACGGTCTGGTACACATCTCTCAACTAGCTAATAAGTTCGTGAGCGACCCTGCCGAAGTTGTTAAAGTAGGGCAAACTGTTAAAACCAGAGTCTTAGGCATAGATAAAGAGAGGGGAAGACTCTCCCTTAGCATGAAGGTGTAAAATGTTTATATTTGATGAGCCGTTTGTTTCCGACCGTTTGCTTTCAGTGGTGAAGAAGAACGATTATCCTGTTTTAGATAATGAATTTGTTAGGAGTCTTGAAGGTGCTGAAGGGCTTAACCTTTTTTTCGGCAGAGAGATTTGTCGACAGGTTCAAGAGTAAACCGACTATATATACCAACTCTGAAAATGCTATCGGCTGGATAAATGACAACCTTATGTTTTCCGACATTATCGAACGCATAGATATGTTTAAAAAACAAGGCAAAATTCCGTGATCTGTTATCGGGGATGTATCCCGATTTTTACTATAAAGAGGTTCTTTTCGACGAGATATCAAAGCTCCGTTCAAAGGATTTGCAGTTCCCGTTTATTATTAAGCCTGCTGTCGGATTTTTCAGCCTCGGTGTTTATTATGTAGAGGATGAGGACAGCTGGAAGACCATTAGGGAGAAGCTTATATCTGATACCGTGAAGGTGAGGGATTATTATCCGGACGATGTTCTGGATTCTTCGACATTTATAATCGAAGAGGTGATAGACGGTGTGGAGTACGCCATTGACGGGTATTACGATTCATATGGCGAGGCTGTTATACTGAATGTCCTGAAACATGATTTTGCAGGGAAGGATGATGTCTCTGACAGGGTATATACAACATCTGTAGCGATAGTAAAAGAGGTGGAGTCTAAGGTGCAGAAGTTTCTGACTTCACTTTCGAGGCTTTCTGTTGTGAAGGATTTCCCTTTTCACCTTGAGATACGCATCGATAATGACGGGAAGATGATACCTATAGAGATGAACCCTATGAGGTTTGCAGGATGGTGTTGTACGGATATTTCTGATTTTGCTTATGGTTTCAGCACTTATGAGTGCTTCATGGAGAACACAAAGCCCAACTGGAAAAAAGATCAAAAAAGCAGGTTGGGGATGCAGTATATGCCATGTGTGTTATAGAGAAGGGTGCTCATATTGACGATTCGACCTGAAGGGCTTCGATTATGATAAACTTACAGGTAAATTTTCCAATGTTCTGGATATCAGAAAGACAGACTATATGAAATACGGCGTGTTCGCATTCATGTTCCTGAAGGTGGACGGCGAAGACTCGGACGAGCTGAAATATATACTGAATTCAGACCTTAGCGAGTTTCTTATCACAGAATAAGCCTTCATTTACTTGCAGTCTGGCTTGTATGTGATAGTGTTACTTATCGGGGGACACACATGAGTAAACATTACGATGTTATATGCATAGGCACGGGCGGAGCAGGAAACACTGCTGCATTCAGGCTTGCAAGAGCAGGGAAAAAAGGTTCTGATATGCGATTATAAACCTTATGGCGGCACATGTGCCATATCCGGATGCGACCCCAAAAAGGTTATGATAACGGCAGCAGAGTTTACGGATTTTCAGTCAAGATTAGCGTCAAAAGATATCATAAACGACCAGGCCGCACCATCATGGAAAGCTATGATGGCTCACAAACGTGAATTCACCGATAATCACTCGGAAAAAACTAAAATACAAATACGACAAAGCAGGCATAGACCATATAAACGGAAAAGCCGTCTTCACAGGTGAGAAATCATTAAAGATAGGCGAAGAAGAGTTTACATTCGATATGGCATTTATCGGTGCAGGGTCTAAACCTCTGGAGCTCCCTTTTGAGGGGTTTGATTTTGTATGCACTAATGAGTGTTTCCTTAATCTTGATACTCTCCCGAAAAAGATTCTGTTTATCGGAGGCGGATATATTTCGGTCGAATTTGCCAATATCGCCGGTGCATTCGGTTCGGAAGTAACAATTGTTCAGATAGATAACAGGCTGGTGCCTGAGTTTGATTCAGACATAGTCGAGGTTTTGACGGAATCGCTTATAGAGAAAGGGGTCACTGTTAAAACAGGATCGAGGGTAGACAGTATAGCCGCTTCAGGTGACGGGTATAAGGTTTTCATACGCACAAAGGATGGTCTGGTTACCAGAGACGTTGATCTTGTGGTGCATGGAGCAGGCAGGGTTGCCAATATCGCAGACCTTGAGCTTAATAAGGCGAATATAGAAACCACAAGGCGTGGGATAGTGGTTAATGATTTTATGCAGACCACCAATGAAAGCGTTTATGCGGGCGGAGACTGCACGGATACAGAGGGCTATATGCTTTCACCTATAGCATTCATGGAGGGGTACATAGCTTCAGGTAATATGCTTGAGGGGAATAAGCGTAAGGCTGTTTATGATAATATCGGGACGGTTATGTTCAATGTTCCTGCGTTGTCTTCCGTGGGGTATACAGAGCAGAAGGCAAAAGCCGCCGGGCTGGATTTCAGGGTGAATTTTCAGAGGACAGACCATTGGTTTACCTCATTTCGTACCATAGAGAAATACTCAGCCTATAAGGTTCTGATAGATAACGAAACTAATAAGATTTTAGGAGCTCATCTGATAGGTCCGCATGCTGATGATGTGATAAATGTCTTTGTTGTTGCTATGAATCAGGGGATGACTGTCTTTGATCTGAAAAAAGATTATATACGCCTATCCGACGGCTTCTTCGGATATCATACATATGCTGGGATAAAAAATCGGAGCTGCCTGATTTGACAGCCCCGATATGTTTTATTCAGTAATGCCGGCATAGAACCCTGTGCTTACACTATGGGATCTATTTTTCTACGGGATAACCTGCGGCAACCCAGCCGCTGTAGTTTCCTTTAAGGCGATAAACCTTTTTTAGCTCCTGCTTCTATGAGTTTGTTAGCTCCTAAGATTGCAGGTCTGTCTCCATGGCAGTACACAAGATAAGGTTTGCTCAAATCCAGTTTACCTATGGCTTCATCCAGTGTCCCGTCGCCTACAGGGTAGTTGACAGCACCGGGGATGTGCCCTCTGGCATATACCGGCGATACATCTATAATCACCAGATCTTTATGTTTATCAATGAGCATTTTAGCTTCCTGCGGAGTAACGTCAACATACGAAGCTGCATGTGCCTGAACCATAAAACCTATGGACAAAACCAGAGCAAGTATGGGAATCAATAGTCTTTTCATAATAACACCTCTTTGGTATCATTTAATCTATGACTTTAGTTATTTTTTGTCAATGAGCAGGTGGGAGTCTTTTTTGTCTTTCGAAGAATTCATCGAGCATATCGAACATCTCTGTCTCTGTGGCTGTCGCATATAAGGCGTTGCGAAGAGCCGCAGCACCGGGCATACCTTTCAGAAACCATACGAGGTACTTTTTTAACACCTTCAAGGAAGAACATTTCACCCTTGTAAATCTTCTCGTATTGAACCAGTTCTTTAATAATATCGTAAAGCCTGTCGTTAGTCATATAGTCGGAAGGGTCTTTCCCGTTATTGAGGCTTTCGAAGATCCACGGCTGTTTCATCATTCCTCGGCCTATCATCACACCGTCAACACCTGTGGCGAGCATCTTCTGATAGGTGGGGACATCGATAACATCGCCGTTGCCTATGACAGGAAGTTTCGCTTTGGACTTTGCATCGGCGATTAGGTCGTAGTCCACTGTGCCTGAGAACATATCTGCTCTTGTCCTGCCGTGCAGGGTTACAGCCTCTGCCCCTTCCTCATATGCTATCTTTATGAATTCGTGATAATTAAGAGTGCTTCGGTTCATACCGAGGCGGATTTTGATAGTCAGAGGTATATCCCCGACTGCTTTTTTTAGTAGCGGCTATGATATTTGCTGAGTTGACAGGGTCTTTCATCATCGCACATCCACTGCCTGACTTAAGAACCTTTTTTTTGACAGGGCAGCCCATATTTATGTCTATGAACTCAGGTCGGAGGTAGTCCTTCAGCACCTCTACAGCCTCTGTGTATGACTCCGGCTTACTGCCGAAAAGCTGAACTCCGAGGGCTCATCAGTCTCAGTGACGCTTAGGTAGCTGAGTGTTCTGTCCATCTTTCTCTTGATCCCTTCCACGCTGACCATCTCTGTGTATATCAATCCGTCAAAGAATCGACGCATGATCTTTCTGAACGGCGGTGTAGTGACCCCTGCTAATGGAGCTGCAATAAGTCTGTTTTTTTTCGAGAATTTGCAGGATTCTATTTGTTGATGTGTTGCATTCTGTCATATGCTGTTTCGTCCAATGAGGCAAATCTCCTCTGCCTGAAAAAATTTATAAGCGGTAAATGCTATCATGTCGCCGTTGTCCGTACAGAGTCTCGGCGACGGGAAGTATATGTCAAAGCCTTTCTGAGCCATGAATGCGTGCCTGATGTATCCGTTGCAGGCAACGCCACCTGCTACAACAACAGTTTTTTCTGCCCATTGTTTTTTGCCATTCTCAAAGTCTTCAGTATGAGGGTTTCAGCCACTGTCTTCTGGAAAGATGCTGCGATATCCGCATGGGACTCTTTGCCTGCCTGCACCTGTGTCAGTACGGAAGTCTTCAGTCCGCTGAACGAAAAAAAATCCGATTGCTTCTTTATAGCGATAGGGAACTTGATTTTATCAGCGTCCCCCTCTCTGGCTAGTTTCTCAATCAACGGTCCGCCGGGATAACCTAGCTCCAGCATTTTGGCAACCTTATCGAATGATTCACCTGCAGCGTCGTCTATCGTCTTAGCCAGCAGGTCGAAATTGTATGCCCTGTCCACGTCGTATATATGCGTGTGTCCGCCCGATATTATGAGAGCTATATAAGGAGCTTCCAGCCCTTCATTCTCCAGCTCAGCGGCCAGTATATGTGCGGAGAGGTGATTTATAGGTACAACAGGGATCTTTAGAGCATAGCCTAACGCTTTTGCGAAGGAAACACCGACAAACAAAGCTCCGATAAGTCCTGGTGCATTGGTGACTCCGATTGCATCCAGATCCTGCGGAGTTATATTCGCCTTAGCCATACACTGCTCGAATAGTGATTCGATATTTAGTATATGGTTTCTAGATGCCACTTCCGGCACAACTCCGCCAAAGCGGCTGTGTAATTCCGCCTGAGAACTTGTGAAAGTCGATAGTATTGAGTTTGTTTCCGAGTCATAAACTGCAAGAGATGTTTCGTCACAGGATGATTCGATACCGAGGATTATCACTTTAGTGCAAGCTCCGTAGCAGAGACGAGATTATAACCTGCTTTTTTCGAGTTCCGGCATTATCTTAGCCAGAGCCTCAACAGTCCCTTCACGCAAATGACCGATCATTATTATAGAGCCGTCATTTCGGGCTATCTCTGTCCCTTCTATTATTTTAGAGCGAATATAGTCATAATCCGATTCGTTGTCGATAAATTTTCTGTTTATTCCGCATCTGAATCCTGCTGATTTGCATTCATCATACGCGACTGTCCCCTTTGCAGTATAACTGTCCACAAAGGTTCTTGTATATTTACTTATGTGTTTGAAGACCTGTTGCATCTTTTCGCTGTTTTGGGTGAGTGCAGAGCCCATATGGTTGTTAAAGCCGTCTATTTCGCCTATGTCTTTAACATTTTGGTCAATGGATGTCTTTATGAGTGATTCTGGCATATTAAGGAGTATCGCCCCTTTACCCGGGTCGGTTTCAGGATAGGATTCCGGCTGCATCGGCTGATGAAGAAAGACAGTTTTACCATTCTTTCTTGCTATCTTTGATGTCTCTTTAGCGAATTGAGTGTGCGGTATTATAGCCATGGTTACAGGGTAGGGGAGTGCCGCAAGCTTTTTTAGCCAGTGGCAGGCTGTATCCGCAGTCGTCTATGAGGAACGCTATGCTGTTCGGTTTAGGTTTTTCTATGATAACAGGCTCAGCAAAGGTTATAACAAGCTTTACCTTTGAGTTGGATGCCATTATAGCTTCATCATCGGCTACTAATAGCCCCAGCCTGTGAGCTTGTCGGAGATAGTCTGTTTCAGTTCAACAGCTTCTATATGAAACGGGTCTATAAGTATTTTCAGTTCCGCTTCATTGTCGGTTGCTACCTCGGTTTTGTCCTTGATACTGTTTTTATCCAGACCGTATGTGAAAAGCGAAAGGTAGATCGCATCTAGTACCTGAGTCGTGTCTGCAACCTGCTGCACAGTTTCAGGCTGAGTGGTTGGAGACAAGTCTGCGACCTGCTTCCCCCCTGCCGAAAGTTATTAGAACAACAGCTAAAACAACAACAGCGAGAACCGCAAGACCTCCAGCCATTAGCAGTGTAGTGACTTTAGCTTCCTTTTTTCGGCTTCTTGTTGTCGGGCTTCGGCGTGGATGTTGTGATAGGGGTTCTAACACGCTTTCCGTTGCCGTTTTTTTTATTATTTTGCATCCTTTATAAGTTCCTTCATCTTATCTACAGCAACCTTGAGCTGGTTATCTTTTTTTTCAAGATTTACCAATGCTTCACTCATGTTTACAGTTTTAGTTTCGGCTAATTCCTGATTTTCTTCAACTTCAGGAGCTATAAACTCGACTTTTATGTCGGGTTCTATACCTATGCCGTGTATCGCACGCCCGTTAGGGGTGAAATATTTCGCTGTCGTCAGCTTCACGGCAGAGCCGTCAACAAGAGGTATAACAGACTGAACAGAAGCCTTTCCGTAGGTTTTATCGCCGATTATGGTTGCTCTTTCGTAGTCCTGCAGAGCACCCGTCAGTATTTCCGATGCTGAGGCACTTCCACCGTTAACAAGAACGATGAGAGGTTTATCCGTCTCTTTCAATGAGAATATTCTGGATTTGAAATCCTGTCTTGTCTGCTGTCTGTCTTTGGTATAGACGATTATTTTATTGGCAGGCAGAAACAGGCTGGAGACATTTATAGCCTCTGTGAGCAGTCCGCCCGGGTTGTTTCGCACGTCGATGATGAAGCTGTCAGCCCCTTTTGCATTAAGGTCCTTGATAGCGTCACTGACTGAATCAGACAGCTGGCTTGTGAACTGAGTGAGTCTTATATAGCCTATCTTGCCTATCATGTTTGTCTTAACGGAGCTGATTTTGATGATCGCTCTTGTTATAGTCACATCGAAAGGCTTTTGCTTCGATTCTCTGTGTATTGTTATTGTTACGTCCGTGTCAGGCTTGCCTCTGAGTTTCTTAACTGCATCGTGGAGGCTTGTGCCTGCTGTACTTTCACCTTCGATCTTTATAATCTGATCTCCTGCGAGTATCCCTTTGTAAAAAGCAGGGGTATCCTCAAGAGGTGCAATAACTGTCAGAACCTTGTCTTTCATACCTATAGTAATACCGAGTCCGCCGAACTCACCCTGAGTCTCCTCGCGGAACTCTTTGAGTGTTTCGGGGTCGAGGAAGGTGGAGTGAGGGTCGAGCTCTTCGAGCATCCCTTTTATAGCACCGTAAACCATAGTTTTGTTCTCTACATCTTCGACATAGTTGGTCTCTATGAGGTGCATAACCTGAGTAAAAGTATCCAGATTTTTGTATTTTTTCATCTTTAGCGGCATAAACATTCTGCGTTTTAACTAAAAGGGCACTGGTTAATATGAGTGCAACTGTAAGTAAACCGAGTAAAATAGGAATAATCTTGAGTCTAGGTCTCATTTAAATCTCCTGTATATTTATGATGAAAGCCATTTTAACGGGTCAACGGCTTTATCGTGTATTCGAATTTCAAAATAAAGATAAGGCGTATTTGCATCACGGTCAATATCTATTGTGCCTAAAATCTCTCCTGTGAGGACTTTTTTGGTCTTTATTGACAATTATTTCATCCAGATTGGCATATAAAGAGTAGTAACCGCCGAAATGCTCGACTATAACAAACCAGCCGAGCCCCCCACGCTGTGTCAGTGTGCATGACGACACCGTCGTATACACTTGCCACCTGAGTTTCATTTGGTCTGATTTTTTTTATCCCTTTTTTTATGTACAACACCTTTGAAGCCTTTTACCTTTTTTTTGTTCCGAATTGTTCTATTATTTCGCCACGGAGCGGCCAGTCTAATCTCTTTTGTTCTGATTTGAAGTTCTGTTCTAAACCGACGAATCTCTTCTGTCTTTTTTTTGTTTGTCTTTGGCCTTTTCAAGCTGGGAAATCTTCTTTTCAAGCTCATTTTGCTTTGCGGCAAGCATATCTACATACTCTTTCTGTATCTTTTCATCCTCTGTTGCCATTTTTTAAGAGCTGTTTTACAAGTGTTTTATTTGATTTATATTTAGCTACAGTGGTCTTTTTTCGCTTTGAGAGAGTCTTCTATTTCGGCTTTTTTTTAGCAGTATCTCTGCTTTGGTGGTATCCATAGCGGTTTCCACGTTTGAGAGTTCCTCCACCATTTCAAACAGTTTTGAGTTCACTCTGGAGATAATCTGCAAACCTGCTGTCAGTTCCGCCGCCTCATCAGCCAGAATGAGTGCTTCCAGCAGATCAGTTTCACCTGCACCTGCGAGGTAGTAGTTGGCAGATTTAATACTATTGATCAGTTCAGCCTTCCTGTTAGTGAGTTTTTTCAGTTTAAAATTGATAAACGAAACATCTTTTTTTTGCCTGAAACAGTTTTTTTTCAATCTTTTTAACGATTTTACGCTGGTAGTTAAGCTCAATTTCAGCTTTTCTCAGTTGTCTGGCAGTCTTCTTCTTTTCATCAGTCAGCTTGGCTACGGCCTTTTTTCTCCTGATCTATGAGTATTTTTACTCTGGAGAGATGTTTGTCAGACCTGACGATTTCTTCTGAAACGTCCGCCGCAAAAGACAAGGAGGTAGTAAGGAGTAGCAGTATTAATATCTTAAGCTTCATTCAGACTTCTTAACCTTCTCAAAAAAGAGAGAACACAAATGAACGCTGATAATGTCGATGTGCTTATAAGCAGTAAGTAAAAGAAAACATAAATGATCTCAGGCGGCGTATAAAGCAGGAAGTATGAATCTTTTAAAAGATATGTCTCCACCCCTTTGATAAACAGCATGTTGGCTATAACAGCAACAAGATAAGCAAGGCTCGCTTCAATAAAAGAAGAGAAAACGTAAGGTGCGGTGACGAACATCTTTGTTGCACCTACTAGCTTATATATCATGATTTTTCTTTTGAATTTAAAAAAAAGACTCAGTTTTATCGTATTAAAGATGATTATGGCGGCTGAAAGCCCTGTCAATGCAGAGATGAAAAGCATGAATATTAATGAGGTTCGCTTAATCTTCCCCAGTTTTTCACCGACTCGTTTTCCGTATTCGACAGTCTTTACTCCACCTATCTTTTCAATTTTATGAGCAGTTTCGAGAACAAGCCCATCTACAGCGGCATACTCGGCTACGGTCATTTCTATGAACTCAGGGAATAGCTCCTCTGGGAGTTTCAGAATGTTTTTTGCACCCGGGACAAGCTTCAGAACTCTTTCTTTCGCATTTGACTTGGTGAAATATTTATAGCTTGCAGGCATTTGTAAATCCGATAAGCTCTTGATCATCTCTTTATGAGATACGCCGTCTTCGAGGAAGATCCTTATAGTTTTTTATATCTGAAACCTTGTCTATCGCCTTAGACGCAGAATAGTTTACGGAAAATACAGCTAGGTAAAAGAAGAGCAGGGTGGATATTGTAAGTATTGATGCAATATTCTTTCGCAAATTCTGCGAGAAAATTACAGCCCCTTGAGTGATAGAATATAAGATCTTATCCATTACTCAACTTCCTGCCGCCTGCACTGTCATATGCGAGTTTTCCGTGCTCAAGATATATAATCCTGCCCGGATACTCTTTTATTATCCTTTGATCATGGGTTGCAATGAGTGTTGTAGTCCCTTTGTTACTCTTATTAAGGAGTATGTCCATAACCTTGTCAGCGTTTATAATGTCCAGATTTCCTGTCGGTTCGTCCGCCAGCAGCAGCATGGGGTCATTGATCAAAGCTCTTGCGAGAGCCACCCTCTGTTTTTTTTCTCCACCTGAAAGTTTTCTCACGAGGAAGTCTCTGTGAGTGAACATATCAAGCTGTTTCAGAAGCGAATATATCTTATCCTGAATAATATTCTTATTGAGATAGAATATTTCCAGCGGAAGCTTCAGGTTGTCATAGACAGTTTCATCCTCCAGAAGTTTGAAGTCCTGAAAAAACTACGCCTATATCACGTCTCAGATAGGCAATATTCTGGCTTTTAAGATGACCTATATTCTTTTTTTTCGAGTTTGACGACCCCTCTGGCAGGCATGAGGTCACCGTATAGAAGACGCAGGAGGCTTGTTTTGCCCGCACCGCTATTACCTGTTATATAAACGAGTTCGCCTTTGTCTATGTGGATGTCGATCCCTTTCAGACCTTTGCTGCCGTCCTCGTATACCACGTCAACTTTATGCAATTCGACCATGTGATGTTAAACCCCTGAAAGTAAATAATGCCATATAGGCAGAGTAATAAACGAGATAGGTATGCCTACACCCATCATCATCGTTGCCAAATCACGGTCCAGATCATACTGCATTGCGATAATGCCTGCCGTGATCATAGGACCCATAGCCGCTTCGAAGATGGTGACCTGTATCTCCATACCTGACGCGTTTAATAGTATAATATATATAAAGTAAATGAAAGACGGAACTATGATAAGTTTGAAAAAAAAGTCCCAAGGGGAGTTTGCTCATCAGTCTGTCAGACATAGCGAATTTGAGCTGATAACCAACAGAAACCATGGCAAGAGGCGTGAGTGTAGCCCTAATCCTTTCAGCATTCCTATACTCCACTCAGGGATAGGAACGGCACGGAATGCCAGACCGAGTATGACCGCTTGAAAAGGGGGGGGAAGGTTATGATCTTCTTTAGAACCTGAGCGGCGGATACTGAACCTGCGGAGTGGACTGTCGCCACAATAATACCTAGAGTCGAGAGGACCAAAAAAGCTGCCAGGCTGATCACACAGTATACCTATGCCGACGTATTCAGCTCCGTAATAGGCTGTTATCATAGGCAGACCGACAAATGACGTGTTCCCGAGACCGGCCACCAGTATGAGGCATCCTGTTGTCTTCTGGCTTAGCTTGAGTATGGGCTGAGCAATCTTAAAGAATACAAATGCCAGTGAAAAGCCTATCCACGGCATCGCCATTGGGTATATAAGCTTGGAACTGAAAGGCATTTCATGCAGGAACATGAATGATAAAGCAGGGAGTGAAAGATTTATGATGAATGCATTCAGGACTGCCGGAGTCTGCTCAGGGAGACGCTTGGTTTTTCGAGCGATAAAACCGGCCAGAAAGCATAGTATAAGTAGTGCTAGGTTTTCCATAATCAAATATTAGCATATAGAAATATGCATAGTAAGCAGTAATATAAACTAGAATCCATTTAATAACATTTTTTATTGTCGGGAGCATGTCGCCTTGAAAATTTGTACTCTCGTGTCCGCCCTTTTCAAAAACATACATATTAGCCTTAAACATTTCGGCTATACTGAGTATTTTACCTGCATCCAGAACCTCATCGTCGATATTCATGAGTACATTCATGTGACCGCAAGGCTCGCCGGTCGGTTTTGTACGCAGAGCTTTGACAGCATTCGCATCGATGAAAGCCAGCTCTTTAGGGTATTCTTTCTTAAGCTTGTCAATGCGTTCGTCGAGGTACAGGGACGGATTCACCGAGATGGAGTTCTTTCCGGTGATGGCGGAGAGATAAAATGCAAAATAGCCCCCAAAGGATGAACCAAAAAAAAGCAGGTCGAAATTAGAGATGTACTGGATGATATCAGACGGCTTAAAAAGCTTATAATCGAATACTGTGCAGTTTGCCAGCTCCATCAGGTGAACGAGCTTACAGCTGCTTGACAGATCGTAGTTTTTGTCCGTAATTGATGCTAATCCGGGTAAATATAATATTTTCATAATTGATTTTATCATCTAAGTGACTTTTTTGCATAATTTATTTCATTTTTTTAATTTCTTTTTTAATCCGAGGTATATATAATTAGCCAGAGGTGAAAATATGGAGCAGGTGAATATAAGTAGATTGCAATATTTTCCTATTACTCTTTTTGCTACCGTAATGGGAATGACAGGGCTTGGAGTGGCGTTTGACAGATATGATCACCTTACGCACAGTAATCTTGGGGTCGGGAAATATATTATCTTTGCCATGCTTTTCTGGTTCTGTTTTGTCTCAACTATCTATCTCATTAAGATAATTAAATATCCGAAAGAGGTCAAAGAAGAGTTTGCACACCCTGTCAGAGTTAATTTCTTCCCTGCGTTATCCATATCTATGCTCTTGATAGCTATAGGGTTTGAGCCTTATTCACCTTTATTGACAAAGGTTTTCTGCTATGCAGGGGCTTCTCTGCAGATTGTTTTTTACATATATAATTTTATATAAGTGGTTCTTCAAAGACTATAAGCTCCAGACGATTAATCCTGCATGGTTCATCCCTGTGGTTGGTAATATCCTTGTGCCTGTTGCGGGGAAAGGGATTCTGCATGATGACATATTGTGGTTCTTTTTTCAGTATAGGGATTGTTTTGTGGCCTATCATGTATGCCTTGGTTAAATACAGGCTCATTTTTTCACGACCAGATGCCTATCAAGTTCTTGCCGACAAAGTTTATACTTATAGCTCCGCCTGCTATCGGCTTTATCGCATATTTTAAACTTACGGATTCACTCGACCCTTTCAGCAGGATACTATATTTCTTTGCCCTTTTCACAACTTTTATGCTCTTCACAATGTTCAGGAAGTTTTATGCAGTACCTTATTATGTCTCGTGGTGGGCGTATACTTTCCCTATGGATGCCATAACTATCGCCACACTGGTGATGTATAAAATGACAGGGAATATCTTTTATAAATATCTGGGGACATTCTTTTTTTTAATAGCTGCCACTCTGGTTGTGGCTCATGTCCTTTTTTTATTCCATATTGAATGCCGTGAAGGGGAAGGTCTGCGTACCTGAAGCTAAGGTCGAAACGATTTGACGTATCGAATCAGCCTTCTCATGCCATCTGATATGGCAGACAGCAGAGGTATAATCAGCATGGACGCATCCTGAATGACGGTATAAGTCTTATCTGCCGGCTGGCTGAAATCTTTGTATTTCTCGTTTTCTATCGGGAGCATGGATATGGACAAAGGCAGAGTTCTGAAAAGGACTGCTCCTGCAGGACCGAGCAGCAATGTACTCAGTATAACAGGGATCGCATAACTGAAGTAGCAGACTACCGCAGAATTGCTTTTGTGCACTTTATTAAAACGCTTATCTATGCTTGTGTAAATGAAATACGTGCTGAAGGCGAAGTACCATGTGTCGCCCGTGTTTTTTGGCGAAGTATAATATGACTGATGCCATAGCGAAGACCACTGCAAGATTAAAGAGCATAGCCATCACACCTTCTTTGATAGTTCCGTCTCTGTATATCGCCTTTTCGCTGTAGCTTATTACGCTGGCGATGAGTTTGTCAGGATGCATCGGCGAGTCGATACTGCCGAAGTACCAGCTGAGAATAACCGCAAAAAGCAGAGCCAGAAAATTTATATCAAATAGTGTCCCAGTGAAAATCACATCCCACCCCTTTGTTTATGTATGAAATATTAACAGAGATTTGGTGACGTATACAAGCATTTATGCTAAATTATTCTATCAAAATAAAGGTGCTTAAATATGAATGAGATACTCCCTTTTATTACGTTCCTTGTCGGTCTGCTGATAGGTCTGGGTGTGGCATTCTATCTGAACTCCAGAACAAAGAATCGTCTGGATACGGAGATAGAAAATCTTGCCGAAGGTATGAAAGGGGCTTTCGCCGAGCTTTCCATAGAGAGTTTATCCAAGAACACCGATGATTTCTTAAAGCTGGCAGGCACTGTTATGGATGCAAAAAAAACAAGAGAAGGTACTAAAGAGCTGGAGACAAAGAAGGCTCTCATAGATGCTCAGCTAGGGAATATGAGAGGTGAGCTGGAACGTGTCCACAATCTCATGACAGGTATGGAAAAAAAAGAACGTGAGGCTCGGTTTTCAGAGATAGCAGAGCAGATAAAAAAAATACGGTACATCAGACTGAGAAGCTCGCAGATGTCACTGGCAGTCTGAATAGAGCTCTCTCATCAACAGCCGAAAGGGCAGGTGGGGCGAAAGGATGGCTCTAGATATCATTCGTGCCACGGGGATGAAAGAGAAGATTAATTACGACCTCCAAAAGACTATGGATAACGGCAGCCGTCCTGATTTTACTTTTTATCTGCCTAAAGGCTACTGCGTGAATATGGATGTGAAATTCCCTTTGGACAGTTACCTGAAGTATTGTGCAGAAGGGGCTTCAGATCAGGAATTACACCTCAAGAATTTTATGCGTGACGTCAAGCAGAAGATCAAAGAGGTCAGAACCAGAGGCTACATCGACTCTGAGGAACATACTCTTGATGTCATGATTCTTTTTATACCGAACGAAAGTGTTTACGAATTTATATACGAGAAAGACCCGACGGTGATGGATCTGGCTCTTGCAAGCGGTGTTATACTTACATCCCCACTATCGCTTTTTTGCTGTTTTATCAGTGGTCAGACAGTCGGTGGAAAACTTTGCATTTGAGAGTACATCGGGTGAAATGCTTAAACTGTTTGGTCAGTTTTATAAGCAGTGGGATATGTTTACGTCCAAGATGGACACGATAGGTAAGAAACTCGACGAGGCTCAGCGGCTTATGACGACCTCAGCTCCACCAGACGGAATATGCTTGAAAAACCACTTAATAAGATTGATACCCTGCGATCAGAAAAAGGGATTGAGTTGGATAACGACTAGAGATTTGTGTTATTATTCATATATAAATTATTTTTTGGAGGGTTTAGAATGTTTATCGTTAAAAAAAATGTATTATATTGGCGGCAATCATGGCTTTTTTGGTCTCTTGCGGCGGCGGCGGCGGGTCTTCGTCAACAACCCCTTCGACAACACCGACTGTAAGTGACGACGGTAATGCCGCAGTAACGGTTAGTGTCGAGGCGGACTACGGCTCAAGTAGCTCGGGGTTCACGTCAGATGTCAGTAGATCGTCAGTTCCGAGTGTTCTGACAATATGCACACCGGGTGCTGCGAATGATGACCCAGGCTATGTTGCAGGTAAAGACTGTGACGGTGATGGCGGTGTAGTTGCTTATGTTGATCCGACTGGTTTTAAGGTGGCTATAAAGAGATTAGCACTGGTTAAAACAGATGACACTAAAGTAGATCTTATCCCGGATACGGGAACTCTTGCCGATTCAGAAGTGCTTGATCTTTCAAATCCTGTACAGCTTAATATCAGCGAACTTCCGAAAGGTACTTATAACGGCTTTTATGCTGAATTCTACTACTATGATCTTGTGATGCCGATGTATGCAGTCTCAGATGCTGAGGTCAGGATATATCTGTCTGACGATGATTTTCCTGCAGAGGGGAGTCTCGGAAATCATCAGGGTGATGTGAAGCTGAAGGACGCAGGCGGAACATTTGGGTTTGTAGCAGCAGGTCTTGACTGGATAGACGCAAATCTTGATTATGTCAGACTGGCAGATATCGGCGGTGCGAGCAGTGACGACCCTGAAACCGGTCATGACAGAGGTCTCTACGGTAATGACGACCTTTGGAATACGGCAATATTGACTCAGGGTGCAGATCAGGACATTTTCATAGTAAGCCAATCCCTCTCTGTAGGCGGCATAACTATCGGAGATGCAGGCGGAACAGTGACTATGACATTTGACCTTGATGACTCATGGTACTATGAGGATTTCGATTCGGATGGAGTTTTTTTGCCCCTTGTACGGGCGGTGGCGGACTGGAAGCTTGTTCAGCTGGAGCTGAGTGGTCGCCTATCTTCCCGGGGATCAACTTTACATTTGCTAACTAAATAATAAACAGAAGTTTTAAGACTTCGAGATATCATAATGAAATCCCCAATCTTGGAAACAGGGTTGGGGATTTTTCGTTGTAGAGGAAAGCTCTTGGGGGGCTTTATAATTTCAGTCTAAATATTTCATCCAGTCGGGCAACCGCAGTATCTACGGAATAATACTCTTTCGTTCGTAGTGATGATTCTGCACCCATCTTTTTGAGCATTTCTTTATTATTATACAGTAGTTTGATTTTATGATAGAAATCTTCTACATCAGAGGCTACGAATCCGTTCTCACCATCTTGCACAACTTCAGAGTTGACACCGACATCAGATACGACAGGAACTACGCCTGCTGCCATATATTGAAGAGCCTTGTAAGCACACTTGCCCCTTGCGTATGGGCTATCAGGTAGAGGCATGACACCTATATCGAAAGTGGCTATCTCGCTGTTTTGCCCTTCCAGCGTCCATGGGATAAAGTTTAAATTAATCCCATGAAGAGTAGGAGCTTTGCCGCTAATAACTTTAACCTCTAACGGGATTTCATCAGAAAGCCTTTTGAACACGTTTCCGAGCAGTTCCAGCTGAGTGAGATTAATATTTCCACCAACCCAACCGACGATGAAACTATCACTGGTTCATCATAGTTTTTCTGCGGCATGTTGTCAGTTTCAATAACCGACGGGATGACGATTGTATTCTTATTATACTGCTTGGCAGCCTCTTCCAGAATGCTGTTGCCTGCTATTATAATGTCAGCTTTGGATACTATGCTTTCGAATTTCATTCTGCTTGATAGGCTAGTCTGCTTCTTGTATTTTTCATGTTTCATGAATATCAGATCATCAAAATCAAAAATGAGTTTCTTTGAAAAGAGTCTTATAAAAAAAAGAATCTACTATGGAAGGGAGCTTTTTTTTGCAGGAAAACAATGTCGTAGTTTTTGAGTGATGTGAATAATTTAAGCTTATCAGAGGTCGATTTAGGGTATTGACGGCAAAAGATATCGTAACTCTTATCTTTGAGTTTATCCAATAAGTTTAAAACCCTTACTCTGCTGCTTGGCATGTCTTCGCCCTGAATAAGGAATAAGACTTTTTTCATATTCGTGCCCTCTTGTGAAAGCTTTTATACCATATAAAAAAACGAGAATACATAACAAAAAAAAGGGAGCTCGAAAGCTCCCCTTTTTTTTGATCTATAAACAATTAGTAATTGTAGATTAGATACCAGCAACTTCTTCAAGCATAGCTGTAGTAACAGACTTAGGACGCTCGATAGCATAACCGAGAGCTCTGTCCCATGTGATGTTAGCAAGAACACCGAGTGCTCTACCGATACCGAAGAGAACTGTGTAGTATTCGTACTGAGTAACACCGTAGTACCACTGGATAACACCTGACTGAGCGTCAACGTTTGGCCATGGGTTCTTAGCTTTACCATGCTCAAGAAGTACATCAGGAGCTACTTCGAAGATAAGGCTAACAAGCTTGAAAAGTGGGTAGTCTTTAAGACCTTCTGTGTTAAGGCAGAACTCACGCTGTGAAGTGTAACGTGGGTCAGTCTTACGAAGAACTGCGTGACCGTAACCAGGGATAACCTGACCACTGTTAAGTGTGTCCCAAAGAGCTTTTTTTAAGACCTTCTTTTGTAGGTACTTCGCCGCCGAGCTTATCCATGAAGTTCTGTGTCCAACGAAGAACTTCTTCGTTAGCAAGACCGTGAAGTGGACCGGCAAGACCGTTGATACCAGCAGAGAGTGAGTAGAAAGCGTCTGAAAGTGCAGAAGCTACAAGGTGTGTAGCGTGTGCAGAAACGTTTCCTGACTCGTGGTCTGAGTGAAGGATGAAGTACATTCTAGCAACGTCATCATATGGCTTGTCGATGCCGAGCATGTGTGCGAAGTTTCCACCGAAGTCGAGTGATGGATCAGCAGGGATGTGTGTGTCTCCCATGTATTTCATTCTGTATATGTAAGCTCCGATAGGTCCGAGCTTAGCCATGAGGGAGTTACAGTCAGCGTACATATCTTCCCAACATGTCATTTTGTTGAATTTACCAGCAGCGTAGTTGCTGGAGAAAATTGACTCACGCTGCATAGCAACGATAGCCGCAGAGAACATAGCCATTGGATGAGAATCTCTTGGCATAGCTCTGAGTATTTCGAATACGTACTGAGGTACAGCTGAGAGTGACTTCCACTCCTCTACAACTTCAAGTGTCTGCTCCATTGTAGGAACGTCGCCTGTAAGAAGAAGATACCAGAATCCTTCTACGTATGGGTATTCTGAACCAGGAACTTTTGGAAGAGCTGCAAATGTCTCAGGGATAGTCATTCCGCGGAAACGGATTCCTTCCATAGGGTCAAGATATGATATGTCTGTAACAAGACATTTGATTCCTCTACCGCCACCGATAGTCTGAGCGATAGTGTATTCTCCAACTTTAACATCACCGAACTCTTTAACCAGTTTTGCGGTTCTAGGGCGGTGCTCATCGATTTTCTGCTTAAGTACTTCTTTAAGTCCCATTGAAATGCCTCCTCAATTTAATAGTCATATATTTTAAACACTGTTTATTTTTTTAGCACTCTTGTTCGTTATTGTCAACCATGAAATTGTATACAGTGTGCACTAATGTGATAAATCAAGGGCTCAATAATAAGGCGACATATGGGGCTTTTAAAACTATCTGACAACAATTTATGCTTGACCTGACATACAGGGTGATGAGATAATAAAAAATCAAAAAAAATATAAAAAAGACGTTATCTCAAATATGTAAAAAACTTGATAATTCATGTCTTAATTTAGGGCGGCAATGACAGGGTTTATTTTTATTATTCTTAGTGCATTATCACATTCTTTGTGGAACATTTTATTAAAGAAATCTGAGAACAAATACGCTTTTAATTTTTATATGCACCTAGTTAATATCAGTTTTTTTACAATTCTCTATCCGATTTTCTTTTCTAAATACCTATATATAGACTATCAGGTGGTCTTTAGTGCATTTATCGCGGCACTGTTTTTTACCGGATATCACCTTGCTGTTTCGACGTCATATAGGTATGCGGATGTATCGCTGGTTTATCCTATCACAACTTCATCACCCTTTTTTATTTTGGTGTGGGCTGTTTTATTCCTTAAAGAGGAGCTCTCTTTTATAGGTGTGGCAGGTATCATCGTCACAATTATAGGGACTATCCTGTTGAACAAAGTGAAGGGGGGGGAGGGGCTTAAGCTCAGCAAAGGTGTTGGTTATGCGTTTCTCGCTGCCTTTTTTGTATTCGTTCGGAGCTTTAGTCGATAAAAAAGGGTGTATCGCAGGGGAATTTTATCTTATATGTATATTGTATGTCCTTTTTTATGACGAGTTTTCTTTTTCTGTTTTCCAGAAAGAGCGGCGAGATAAAATTTGCGAATATCAAAAAAGGATGTCAAATGGGTATTGCTGGGTGGAGTGATAGTTTTTTGCCTCTTTTACGTCATATAGATATGGACTGACAATGGTAGAACTTTCCTACGCAACGGCTCTCAGGCAGGTAAATGTGATGTTCGGTGCTGTTTTAGGCATGTCGATATTCAGTGAAAAGTTTACGGTTAATAAGCTTTTAGGGACTTTAGTCATAATGATAGGCGTTATGCTTATTAAATTTGGCATGTGATTTGATATAACTAAGTCAGGTAGTGGAAAAAAACCACGCCGACTGAGACGGAGCTCACTGGGGTGCCGGCAGGACGCCGGCCTTCCTTTTTTAGGAAACCCGTGTAACATTAATATGTTATAATTCTGTGTTTTGCGACCGTGCCATATTCGTGACTAGTTTCGCAAAGTTAGATTCTCTCTTTTTTTTGCGGTGTTTCATGAATCTTGCATAGTGTTGGTAAAGCATTTTTTTTAGAGAAGTATGTCCAAGTTGTCGCGCGATATCTTCCGGTTCATCCCCTGCCTTTAATGAAAGGGCAGCAAACGTATGTCTACAGTGCTATGGTATTCTGTAATCTATATTCAAATCATCTAATGTTTTTTTTCCAATATTGAGCAACTATGTTTTATTTGATGTGAATGGTCGTCCCTGTTTGGGGATAAACACAAACTCAGACCCCATCCTAAAGATAGGTGTATTACCTTGCAATCTGTGCATGTGTTGGTAAAATAAACTATTCATATTTTTTTTGAGGTTATTTTATGCCATCACAAGATCTTATTAGCCTAATCAGCAATCCTAACTCTCTTTTTCAGATGTTTTTTAGCTAGCTCCACTTATCCCATATTGAAGGATCTGACCACTGAAGAAGATAAAGAACTATTAATTAGTATTGCAAAGGAATCGCTTGATTATGCCTTTAAAGTTAAGGAGATATGCAGCTCTAGAGAAGAGAATTACAAAAAAAATAATCCTTTTCGGCGGTGATTTTGCCGGTGAAGATATATTCAAACTCTCAAATGAAAAAATTTGCAGAGGATATTATAGACCACCTAGTGAAAGCTGGGGAAGATGCAGAGATTGCAGAGTCTGTTCTGGTTACGTTTATAAAAAAAGTTTGATAGTGAGTTGGCAAATAAACGCAAAAACCAAGGTTTTTTACACTAATAAGATTCTGGAAGAGATTAAAGAACTTTTGTCTTCTAAAGAGACGGGATTTTATGAGTATTATAAAGAAAAAAAAAGGCAATGCAGAGATGTCTTTTAAGCAGAGCGGCTTTATAAACGTCATGTCTGATCTCACTGAACGTATAAAATATTATAAAAGAGACAAAGAGCTTACTAACAAAGGGCTTACTAATGGTGATAAGACTGTGATTAAGAGATATACCGAGTGTGAAATAAAAAAAAATATTCAATGACAGTTATATTATGACTCAATCAAAAAAAAGATGAACCTCTTCAATATATGAAAATAAAATATCGCTTAGTTAATGAAATGTTTGAAGCGGAAGTATTATCACTTGAACTTGCATGGAGCCATGGCCAGGTGAAAGATGTACAATTAGAAATAAATGAGAACACAAATATGTATCAATGCAATTTGTCTCTTGGTCCATTTAAATATAAAAATGGCTCAGGTGAGCAGCTTAAACTAGACTTAATAAAATCTATATTTAAAGAATTTGGAAAAAAGAAACCCAAGACTTAAAGGAGTAACTAATATTAAGACTGCTGATTTAGATTATTATTGTGATACAATTATTGCAGGCGTAGAGGATAGTTATTGCAGAAATTTTGTAGTAATAAATGAAAATGATCTTAATAATTTCCAAAGGTTTAATGATGACTTATTTAAGAACCTATTAAAGTATATAGGGTTTCTTGTTATAGATACAAGTCAGCCATCTGAAATGTTTAAGCAAGGTATTTCGCAATATGCGTTTATGGCTATAATCGACAAATTACATAATGCAATTAATGGGTGAAAAAAAATGTTAGACAAATTTATTGTTAAAGATAACAAAGTAAAGATTAAAAAAAAGAGGTTCTTGGGACGATAGTGTTCACCTTTTTTGATGATCAGACTATTCTCGCTGTTAAGGCGGCAATGGCTAGTGGAAGACCGCTTCTTGTGTGCGGTGAGCCCGGTATCGGAAAAACACAGTTAGCACTTGCGGTTGCTAGTGTGTTGGACTGTGGTTTTGTTTATGAAGTAGTGAATTCAAAAAAGTCAATCAGCAGACCTGTTATACACGTACGATACAGTTGCCAGGCTTGGTGAAGCACAGTTGTTAAGCAGCTTAAAATCACGCAAACGAGCTAATGATAGACTCGCACCAAATAATTTCATCACGCCGGGAGTCTTATGGTGGGCTTTTGATAAAGAATCAGCCTTAGAGCAATATGAGAAAAGTAATAAAAGCTGTCGAAAACCGTTAGATTATGAATTAAGTAAGTTTAATAATGGTGTTGTTGCTCTAATTGATGAAATAGATAAAGCTGATTCTGATCTACCCAACGGATTATTGGAAACTTTAGGCAACTATTCTTTTACTGTTCCATATGTGGCAAAGGCTATTAATGGAAACAAAGATAATACGCTAGTTATAATCACGACCAACAATGAAAGAGCTTTGCCACAGGCATTTATAAGAAGATGTATAGTTCTTAACATGTTCATAGAGGGGAGCAAAGATCTCAAAAATAATGAAGAAGCATTAGTTTCAAGGCTTAGTGGAGTTGCTGAGGCTCATGCAACTTTCAAAGATTTAAAACCTGCCTTTATAAAAGAAGTCGCGAAAGTAATTCACAAAGAAAGAATGGAGCAAAGTAACCAAAACTTAAAGCCTAGTATTGCTAGTTTTGTTGATCTGTTGAATGTTATTACGTCAGTTTCTGAGTCTCCAGAAAATGCTCTAAAGAAGTATAATTCATTAGTATTGAAGAAAGATATAAATGAATACGTTGATGAATAAAAAACCTAAACCTTTTAGCAAAGAAGAAATCTTACTAATAGCCGAAAAGCTCAATATTGACAGTGGGACTGTGAGTGCTTTCTTTGGTTATGAAGAAGTTATAAAAGAGGAAGCCCCAGAGCAAACCAAAGTAGGCTTAAAAGAAGAGTCGCCCTTAGTTGAAAAGGGACAAAGTGTTTATCCGGTCAGTGAGGATCATTCAGAAGCTTATCGTCCACCTTTTTTTTAAAGTTGCGAAACATGAAAAAAACTAAATTTGATATACAATCGATTAATTCAGTTATCCAAAATATAGAGCCTTATTCCGCAGAAGAGATTAATTTAAATATATATAATCCGCCCCCTCCTATAGAACCATTGGTAAAATGGAGATCATTATGGCCATTTTTAAAAGCAGCACTCAGTAAAGAGACAGAGTCAAATAGTATAGATATAGATGCCGCAGTACAGAGGATTTCGGAGTATCAAGTTATAGGAGATTTGCCAAGAGAGAAAACTCTGAAATGGTCAGCAAACGCAATAGTCATAGTAGACTTTGATATTAGATTGTCATATCTGTATGATGATATGAATAGTTTATTGAATCAGCTGTTGTTGCTTAGAGGGGAAGAGGGGCTTACAACTTTTTTATCTCTGTGAAAAGCTACTGGAAGGCTATATGACGCTTCCTCAGCTTTATCATATGTTATCTAAGCAATATTTATCACATACTCAAGTTTTAATAATAAGTGACCTAGGGATTTATTCCTCAAAAGATGCTCCAAAAAAAATTATGGTTGAAATTAGGACAGCTATTTTCTCGTAGAGCCATTAAGCCAATAGTTTTATCACCCGTACCAAGCAGAAAGCTGTGTAATGAGCCAATAACTAAGTATTACACTGTTATTACGTGGGACTTCGACGCAAAACTCCCTATCAAGAAGCAGGATATTGAATCTTATAACAACAATAAGCAATCCACTGGAAAAGATAATATACAAGAGCTCAAGGAGATGTGTTCAATATCTGAGTATAACACTCCGGAGCATATAAGAGATGTTCGATCTCATTATCGAGAAAGGTTTGATATAGCAGACGAGATAGCACTGCGTTTTGAAGAAGATATTCAGAGTAATAACTTATATGTCTTTTTTTGATTCAGCCCAAAAGCAGAAGTATCTAAATGAATTTAGAGAAAAAAATGTTGAGTAATAAATCTGATCTTTGCAGGATTCAGAAAAAAACATAGATCAAACGCAACAGAGCTAACTATTATAAAAGAGTGTTTGGTAGAAGAATTATTATGTGAACAGCCAGACTTCGATAAGTATAAAAGCCAGCTTTTGCGATTATTAAAATCTACAGATCAAAATGATGATGAGTCATATTTTGTAAATGAATATATAAAGTCAATTTTCCTCGATTTAGGTGAGTTCCTCCCAAATACTGAGATTTTCTCGGCGTTAAAGGCAAAGTCTTTTAGCGGTTCAATAACTAAAACTGTTGTTAATATCTATCAAAAAGGTGAATATCTTGAATTCATTCCTACGCATAAAGCCGGAGAGAATGACCATTCAAACAAATATGGCAGCTTGGTAGCACAAGTAGAGTCTGCCGGTTCTATCTATTATAAATCTAATGACTATAGTGACATGTTTAGCATCGATAATAATAAGAATATTTGTATTAATAAAACTACAAATATCAGTATAAAGACAGAATTTGATGAAATTAAAATAGAAACCGTTACAAAACCTGAGTGGGCATATGGAATAGGGTGCGACCCTAAGGGATTATTTGTTCAGATAAAAGAGAAAGAGAAGATCAGGAAAGCTTATTGGCAGGTCGAGGTTGAGAGACAAAGAATGATAGAAGATGCTTACGATTATGCTTTTGCACCAGTAGGACCTTATTCTTCAAATGGTTATTGGTGGGATGAACAGCAAAGAGATGGTTTTGTTAAAAGTAGAAAAGAATATGATATAGATGGGGACATGGTTGAGAATTGGAAAGCTTATGCAAATAATTCTTTTAATGTAAGAAGTCCTCGGTATGCTAAAAAAAATTGGCGAAGATGGTTTTGGGATATTTGTGGATGTAGATATAATGGGAATTAACCAAACTTTTCGCTGGTGTCCACCGGGTGAGTTTATGATGGGTTCGCCAGAAGATGAGGTTGGTAGATGGGAAGATGACCAAAGAGAGAAACAGCATAAGGTTATTTTAACAAAAGGTTTCTGGTTGGCAGAGACAGCTTGTACGCAGGAGCTTTGGGAAGGAGTGATGGGAGAGAACCCATCTGGTTTTAAGGGTAAGGATAATCCTGTAGAGACTGTTAGTTATAAAGATTGCGAGAAGTTTCTGGACAAGATGAAGGAAAAAAAATGCCAGAGCTTGGGCTAAGACTGCCAAGTGAAGCGGAGTGGGAGTATGCCTGCCGTGCAGGTACGACAACTCCGTTTAGTTTCGGTGAAAACATTACTACAGATCAAGTTAATTATAACGGAGAGCATCCATATGCAGATGGAGCAAAGGGAGATTACAGAGGAAAGACTGTCCCTGTAAAGTCTCTACCGTGTAATGAGTGGGGGGGGCTGTATGAGATGCATGGTAATGTATGGGAGTGGTGTGCAGATAAATATCAGTCAGATATACTTGACCTAACAGTTGATCCTTTAGTTACAGAGGGTGAGAGTATTGCGATGCGTGGCTGCGGCTGGCTCTCTGATGGCTGGAATGTGCGTTCTGCTTTGCGTAGTAGGTACTCTGCTGGCTTTAGGAGCAACAGGATAGGCTTTCGTTTTGCCTTAGGTCACATGAGCTAAAAAAAAGAGAGGAGTGGTTTGCAAGGCAATATGCGGAGCATTGCCGGCATAGACATTTATAATAGGAGTTAGAGTTTGCCTTTATACAATTTGACTTACCAAAACAAGCCACCTGAGTTTCCGCCAAAAAATTGCTCATTCATGGGGTGAGGATATATATGGGCTTTGGATAACTGTGAGCGTAGCCGGAGTTGACCAGACATTTCGGTGGTGTCCACCGGGTGAGTTCATGATGGGTTCACCAGAGGATGAAGCTGAAAGATGGGGTGGTAGTGAGAAACAGCATAAGGTTCTCTTGACCAAAGGTTTCTGGTTGGCAGAGACAGCATGTACACAGGAGCTTTGGGAAGGAGTGATGGGAGAGAACCCATCTGAGTTTAAAGATGCACAGAATCCTGTAGAACAGGTGAGTTGGGAATATGTTGATAAGTTTTTTGATAAGTTAAAGGAACAAGGCTCTGATATAAATCTAAGACTGCCGAGTGAAGCGGAGTGGGAGTATGCCTGCCGTGCAGGTACGACAACTCCGTTTAGTTTCGGTGAAAACATCACTACAGATCAAGTTAATTATAACGGAGAGTATCCATATGCAGATGGAGCAAAGGGAGATTACAGAGAAAAGACTGTCCCTGTAAAGTCTCTACCTTGTAATGACTGGGGACTGTATGAGATGCACGGTAATGTTTGGGAGTGGTGTGCAGATAAATGGCAGTCAGATATATCTGACCTGACAATTGATCCTTTAGTTACAGATGGTGAGGGTATTGTGATACGTGGCGGTGGCTGCCTCCATTATGGCAGGCATGTACGTTCTGCTATGCGTGGTAAGTACTCTGCTGACAATAGGCACTACTATGTAGGCTTTCGTTTTGCCTTAGGTCACATGAGCTAAAAAGAGAGGAGTGGCTTGCAAGGCAATATGCGGAGCATTGCCGGCATAGACACGACGAAAGGGGATTTTTTTTGACTCAATTTATCCCGTTCAACTTTAGAAAACTGTGTGTTATCAACCGGTTGGTTTGGTTTTATCTGCGATAAATCTGAGCTGTAGCACTCAGGTCTTCTCAAGGACTCAATAAAGTAGGTTTTTTATACAGGGGCACATATTCGCGTATGTGCCTTTTTTATATGTCTATAAAGTATTATTAAGTTGACAAAAGAGGCTTATGCAAGTAGTTATGTTCTCGCTATTATTATATTATAGATAAACCTTTCTAATTCAATTAATAAATATTGGAATACGGAATACATTTGCCTTCATAGTATCTGAAGTCATGACGCTCAATTCGTTTAGCTATTCACTTTATCTTTTTATAGTATCAAAACAAACCGACAGAAATATTTCTGTTGTGAATAATATTGGAGAGTATATGTATTCATTTTTTTTCGCAAAGAGAACCGCAACAATAAAAGCTGACCTGCTGTCCGGAATAACCGTGGCATTGGCATTAGTCCCCGAGGCTATCGCATTTGCTTTCATCGCAGGTGTAGCACCGCTTGTTGGTCTTTATACGGCATTTATCATAGGTTTTATCACTGCTGTTCTCGGTGGACGACCGGGGATGATATCCGGTGCGACAGGGGCTATAGGGGTCGTTGTAGTCAGTTTAGTTGCAACTCACGGTGTTGAGTATCTTTTTGCGGCAGTTGTGCTTATGGGGCTGATACAGATCGCTGCCGGGATTTTGAGGCTGGGTAAATTCGTAAGGATGATCCCTCATCCTGTTATGCTCGGTTTTGTCAATGGTTTGGCTATAATCATCTTTCTTGCTCAGCTGAGTCAGTTCAAAATTAAAGATGCAGAAGGTGTGCTTGTCTGGATGCAGGGGGAGCAGCTTGCTGTTATGCTTGGGCTGTGTCTGCTTACCATGTTTATCGTGCATTTCTTTTCAAAGATTACCAAAGCTATCCCGTCGCCGCTTGTTGCAATTGTAGTCGTGACGCTCATAGTGAATTTCTTTAATCTGGACACGAGGACGGTGGGTGATTTGGCGAGCCTTAAAGGCGGTTTACCTATGTTCCATATACCGATGGTCTCTTTAAATATGGAGACATTATATATTATACTTCCGTATGCAGGAGTTATGGCTGCTGTGGGTTTGATAGAATCCCTTATGACCATGACCCTTATAGATGAGATAACAGAGACCAGAGGGCAGGGTAACCGAGAGTGTATAGGTCAGGGGCTGGCGAACACTGTTACGGGGTTTTTCGGTGGTATGGGCGGCTGTGCTATGATTGGTCAGAGTATGATAAATGTCACCTCCGGCGGTCGGGGGGAGACTATCAGGTCTTTCGGCATCATTGTTCTTATTGTCGTTTATCCTTTTCGCTTCAGGGCTTATCGAGCTGATCCCTCTGGCGGCTCTGACAGGGATTATGTTTATGGTTGTAATAGGGACATTTGCTTGGGCAAGCCTTAGAATCCTTAATAAAGTTCCGTTTACGGATGCATTTACTATTGTTCTGGTTTCGGGTGTGACTGTGGCTACTGACCTCGCTGTTGCTGTTGCCGTGGGGGGTTATTATCTCTGCACTTGTATTTGCTTGGGAAAGCTCAAAGAATATACAGCTTTGGTGGTTGCCGAAGGGGATACTAAGATTTATCAGCTGGTAGGGGCTGTTTTCTTTGGGTCTACTCAAAGCTTTAATAGAATCTTTGATGTGGAAAACGATCCGGATACAATTATCATCGATTTTATGAGATCAAGGGTTTACGACCATTCAGGCATCGAAGCCATCAGTAACATAACCGAAAAATACAAGCTCGCAGGTAAAAAATTAAGTTTGAGACACCTCAGTCCTGATTGTATAAAACTATTAAACAATGCAAACGACATCATTGAGGTCAATGTTATAGCAGACCCAAGGTATCACGTTGCTACGGATAAACTGGCGTAATCTCAGAGCTGCAGACTATTTGATATGCCTTTTGAGTTTTTTTGAGCATTCTTGCATCTGAGTCGCTGAATGGATATTCCGCTCCGCAGCGTTTGCATACGGCAGTGAATCCTCTCGATGCCTTTGCAACGTTTACGCTGACGGTACAGCTACAGCTAGTGCATGTAAATCTATGTATGTGTATCCCTTTCAGTTTTGAAGGGTAGCCGCCCATGAGCACCTCCGGTCGGTATAAAAAAAACGGGAGCTGTAATGTATGTGGATGGGGCTTGGTTGTCAACAGTCAATAGATAGTGACGATAGTTTGGGAGAAAACAGGCTCAGGTAAACTCCGAGCCTGCATGAATACAATTATCCTATTTTATTGATCATCACATTAATTGCGGCTATAAAATCGTCTACGTTATTCTTGAATTCCCCTACGTTTTTTATGACAAGGTTGGTATTACTTTGTTTAACAGCGTCTAGGATATCGTGAGCTTTATTATGTACCTTGGCATGAGGCCCTTCAATGTTTTTTAAAATCAGCATCATTCCCGTATTTATCTGTCAATATCCCGTAATACAGTTTGCCGAAACCACAGTTATGTTCATTTGGCAGATCGAATGAGCAGGTGCTGTCCGCAACACAGTGAAGCACATTCTTAAGAAGAAGTGCATGTGCAACTTTTGCCTGAATGAAAGGTTTCGAGTCGCTGTTTATCTCATATTTTGAGAGATCATTATTTATATCACTTATAGAGTTGATCATTTCGTCTGATGACCACCATAGTTTTGATGAGATATCCTCCAGTTTACTTGAGTTCGTTGTTAGTTTTTTCCATATTGGATGATATCTGGATGGTAGTTGCGGATTGTTGTTCCACTGCGGCAGAGATGCCTGTTATCAGGTTGTCGATGTTGCGTACATCATTGAGTATCTCAGCAAAGTTTGCGTTGGCCTCTTTTGTTAGTTCCTGTTGAGTAATTACTGATTGTTCGGCATTTTTTGCTTCATTTGCTGTTTCGGTTATGCTGGCTTGTATCTCGGATATTACTCGTTCTATCTCGTTGGTAGCTACCTGCGTGCGTTCTGCCAATTTTCTGACTTCGTCAGCGACTACAGCAAAACCACGTCCTGCCTCACCGGCTCTGGCGGCTTCTATCGCGGCATTCAGAGCTAGAAGATTTGTCTGATCCGAAAGGTCATTAATCACGTTTACAACTTCGCCTATCTTGCCAGCCTCATCTTTAAGCCCTGTTACATCCTCTGAAAGCTTTGTCATAGTGGATTGTAAAGAGTTTGAGTAGTCTGTCACACGGTTGATGATCAGCTCACCCTTTTGAGATATCTCAAGTGTTGATTGTGTATTGTCGACCAGATTAGTAATACTTTCTGATATTTCAGCTATTGTGGCACTCATCTCCATACTTGCAGATGAAACCTGACTGGAGATATCAGCTTCATCATTTGCCGTGAATTTGATATCGGATATCCTTGTTATCATAGGGATAATTGCATTTCCGGATTCTGATATCTGGTTAAATGTGCTTGTGATACTTTTATCTATGCCTGCGGTGAAGTCACATAGCTGGTTTTGAATATTGCTCAATTCATCTTTTGATTTCGATCTTATGCATAGTCTGAAGTTATGGTTTGATAAGTTATTAATATTCTTCTGTATATCAGCGATCCTTTTAATAAGGGTTCTTGATATTGTCGTATTTATAAGAAAAGAGATAATCAACATCACAAGAAGCAGAGCAATGATTAATACCATAGTAGACTTAATGGTGCTGTTGAGGGCTACCTGTTTCGAATCTGCAATACTCTTGTATGAAGCGTAAAGCTTATTGAAAGCATCAACAGCTATCGAATCGTCAATCTTAACCATATTGTCAAGCTCTTGAACGGTTTTAGAGTCTATATTGCTGATTATAACCGAAGTCATTTGCTGATATTGCTTAATAGTCTGATAAAGTTGATCTAATGATTCATTCTCTTCTTGTTTAATAGACGGCAGGCTTTTGTATTCATTGATCAGCATTTCAAACTGAGCAAAATTCTTTTCAAATTTAACTGCGTATTTTTCATCACCGCGTATTACAAGATTTTTTGAAATTGTGAATCGCTCCGCCGTAACCGAGCTGTTCTCTGACGGAAATGATCAGTTCAGATCTTTTCGCTATATCGCTTTGGAAACTGTTCCACGAGCTTTTTTATCGCATTAAGTCTCTGGTAGCTCGTAAGGGTTATTAATAGGATGAATACGGTTAGTAGCAGGGTCTGGAGAATTAGTTTGTTTTTTTTAATAGTCAAAGCTATACCTCAAAAAATAAATTCCCGTGCAACACATAAGAAAATAAAAAAAATGCATGACTATTTATAGTTAAATCTTATTGATATTAAGTATTATTGTCAATAAGATTATTTTCATATATGTGTAAATATGGTTTTTTTTAGTTAAGAAATAGCTCATATCAATATGTGAGCTTTATAGAATCAATGTCGGATTTTTTATTTTGAAAAAGAGGTCGCTTATCGCTTCGCTGGGCGACGGTAATCTCGGGTTTGCCATGTTGTAAGGGTCTATCTGAATATTTTCTTCTTTCAGTTTTTGACAGAACTCTACCGAATATCCTTGAGAAAGGCAGTTTTCACGTGCCAAGGAAAAGCTTATTGCATTCTCGTCAGTCTGGTTTCGGCTTACATTTGGCACAGGTTTAATATTTGGCAGGCAGTTGGCTTTCTTCTCAACCTCTTGCTTAACGATCTCTTTTTTTTAAGTCTTCCAATAAGTCCGGCTTATCTTCTGCAAAAGCGGACGTGCTTAAGATAAGCACTATATATATTAATAGTAGTCGCATATAAATTTTCCTGAATTAATCTTGTTAAATCTTTCTACGGTATTTGTCGGCGAGTCCGGCTTCTGATGTTTCTCTATACATGGGGGGGGATTGCCTGACCTGTTTCCATCATTACTGCCATTACGTCGTCGAAAGAGATTTTATGCACCCCATCGGATAATAGGGCAAAGTGACTGCATCCGAGTGCTCGGACTGCGGCGTGAGCATTTCTTTCTATGCAGGGGATCTGAACCAAACCATTCACAGGGTCGCATGTCAGCCCTAAAAGGTGTTCTATACCCATTTCTGCGGCATACTCTATCTGTCTGACAGAGCCGCCCATAAGCTGTGTTGCTGCCGCTGCGGCCATCGAGCATGCCGAACCTATCTCACCCTGACAGCCTACTTCTGCACCCGATATAGATGCGTTGGTCTTGATGAGGTTTCCTATCAGACCTGCGGTGGCTAAGGCTCTGAGAACTTCCAGCTTAGTCAGCTCCATAGTCTTTTCCAGATATCTGATAACGGCAGGCAGGACTCCGCAAGCTCCGCATGTGGGAGCAGTGACGATCAATCCGCCGCTTGCGTTTTCTTCAGCCACTGCGTATGCATATGATGCCAGAGTTCCGTTTTGGGAGAGTTGTTGACTGAATAGCTGTGCCTTTCTGTGGAACGAGTGTGCTTTTCTGGAGACACCAAGCCCACCGGGGAGTGTCCCTTCGGTCTCTATCCCTCTGTTGATGGCAGATGACATAGTGTGCCATACCTCTTCGAGAAACCTCCAGATGTCGTCACCTTCATTCTCTGCCACATATTCCCAGAAGCTTTTTTCCGTTATTCTGGCAATAGGTTAATATCTCTTCCATAGTGGTGAGCGGATATATTGATGGCGGCTGGTCGATCTTCTCTCCATCCATCAAAGCACCGCCTCCGACACTGTAAACTGTCCATTCTGCAACTGTTTCCCCGTCTGAGGAGAGAGCCTCGAATGTCATGGCATTAGGGTGTTTTGGGAGTGTTATCTCAGGTTTCCAGATGATCTCTTTCAGCTTGTCACCCAAGATGCTTTCAATGGCAACATCAGTCAGGTGACCTCTGCCCGTTGCGGCAAGGCTTGAAAATAGGGTAACTCTATATTTATCAGCGTCAGGATAACGCTGTAAAAAAAATATCAGAAGCTTTAGCAGGCCCCATAGTGTGACTGCTGGACGGTCCTGTCCCGATTCTGAATAGTTCTTTTATCGACTGCATGTACTCTCCGTTTTTTACTTATAACAGTAATATAGCGTTTTCAGGAATAATTTACACATAAATTAGTGCTAATGGCAGTGCAAATTCACTAAATCCTGCATCGCTTATCGCTATAAGCTGGACAAGAGTACAAGCTCACCGGCTAAGCCTTCCACCTTAAAGGATGGTTCATCAGAGGTTACGGTGATAACGTATTTGCCGTTATCATTGCGTACAGCCTCAATCTTCCCTTTAATGTGAAAATACTTCTTTCTCGGTGCTTCTTTGCCGTCCGATCTTTTGACCTTAAGCGGTCCTACAGGTGGTATCATATTTATTTCCATGACATCCTCCTTATTATAGTTAAAATCGGAAATTAATTGAAATACTTGACTAATAAGGGGTAGAAATAATTTAGTGATGAAAATTTAATTTTTTAGTTATGAGTTTTGTTTGTAGAATTTATCTATGAATGAGTGGTCAATGAGTCCGCACGCCTCTCGCTGGTATTTGAACTCTTCGATGTATTTATCCTTCAGGTCTGCCAGTTTTTTTAACGAGAGTTTCATTTCGTTTTACTTTATCTTCGACCCTCTCTATAAGTTCTTGTTGCCGCTTCTTTTTTATACCATCCGTTTTTTGATAACCTGACAAGCATGCAGTCTGAGAAGTATCTTTTTTTTCTGGCGTTCCAGCAAAGCGAGTTTCTGATTATACATCTCTTCCGCCAGCTCCACTTTCTTTCCGTATTTGTATAAAGTGGTCGCCTTCATTTCAAGTAAGTTTTGTTCTATACCGCTTATTTCAAACATAGGACATTTTACTACTATTTATAGTTTATTGGTAGCTGCTTATAAATATACTTGTAAAAAAAATTGTGGATGTACAATTATATGAACCGAAAGAAGACCGTTCAGTCGCTGGTGCTTTACGGCACGAGAGGAAAGTCCGGACACCATAGGGCAGGGTGGCTGATAACATCAGCCTGATGTGAGTCAGGGATAGTGCCACAGAAATAAACCGCCGCTTAGACGGTAAGGGTGAAACGGTGGTGTAAGAGACCACCGCTGATGCTGGTGACAGCACAGGCTAGGTAAACCCCACTCGGTGCAATGCCAAATAGGCAGGTTTTATAGAGCGGTCCGCTTTTATAATCTGCGGGTAGGCAGCTTGAGCTATGGAGCAATCCACAGCCTAGATAAATGACTGGATATTACAGAATCCGGCTTATAGGTCTTCTTTCATTTCTATTATATAAAAGAAATAGCATTACCACTTGGGCACTCGAAAACTGCGTTGTTGTTTTAATCAATTATGCATAGAATATGCTAAATCGTAGAGAAGAACTTGAAACTATAAATAAATCCCCGATGTCAGCAAAAACATCGGGGATTTTATTGTTTAGGTAATTAACAACAACACGTTCATCGAGCGGTTAGATATTAACTCCCTGTTATGATATTGTTTACTTAATCCAGCCCGAGAGCTTTTGCAACTCCCTTGCCATATGCCGGGTCTGCTTGTGTGCAATTGTCAATATGTCTTTGTTTTATATTGTCAGGTGCATCACCCATAGCTCTTGCAGTGTTTTCAAAAAAGTACCTGTTGCTGTTCTTTACTCATCATTCTGAAAAGGATACCTGGCTGAGTAAAATAGTCATCATCGTCATCACGGAAATTCCAGTTATAAGCATCACCCTCTAAATGTAAAGCAGGCTCTTTATATTGTGGTTGTTCCTGCCACTTACCATAACTGTTTGGTTCATATGCTATGGTGTCACCGGAGTTACCATCAACTCGCATTTGACCATCACGGTGATAACTATGAAATGGACAGCGAGGTTTATTTACCGGTATCTGGTGATGATTAACACCTAGTCTGTATCTTTGGGTATCACCATAAGAGAAAAGTCTTCCCTGTAACATCTTATCAGGTGAGAAACTTATACCGGGTACAATATTGGCAGGATTGAATGCAGCTTGTTCAACATCTGCAAAATAATTATCTGGATTTTTTGTTAAGTTCAAAATATCCGACTTCTATCAGAGGAAAGTCTTTTTTTATACCATACCTTAGTCAGATCAAATGGATTATATGGCATATCAGCGGCTTGCTCTTCTGTCATTACTTGTATGAACATTTTCCAGCGTGGGAAATCACCGTTATCTATACTGTTGAGAAGATCACATTGGTGGCTTTCTCTATCTTTCGCTATGATTTTTTTCAGCTTCTTCATCAGTGAGATTCTTAACCCCCTGTTGGCTGACAAGGTGGAATTTAACCCACACACGTGTGTTCTGTTCGTTAATCATACTGAAGGCATGACTTCCAAAACCGTGCATATGTCTATACGAAAGGGGGATTCCTCTGTCACTCATAGTAATAGTCACTTGGTGCAGAGCTTCCGGGAGAGATGTCCAAAAATCCCAATTATTCTTCGCACTTCTCATATTTGTACGTGGATCACGTTTAACGGCATGGTTAAGGTCAGGAAATTTTAAGGGGTCTCGAAGGAAAAAAAACAGGAGTATTGTTACCTACGAGATCCCAGTTTCCTTCTTCTGTATAAAATTTCATAGCAAATCCACGAATATCCCTTTCAGCATCCGCTGCACCTCGTTCTCCTGCAACAGTTGAGAAACGGACAAACATATCGGTTGTTTTTTCCTATTTTAGAAAAAAATCTTTGCTTTCGTGTAATTGGTAATATCATGCGTAACGGTAAAAGTTCCAAAAGCCCCAGACCCTTTCGCATGCATTCTTCTTTCCGGGATTACTTCTCTGTCGAAGTGGGCAAGTTTTTTCAAGAAACCATATATCTTGTAGTAACATCGGACCTCTTGCACCCGCTGTGACAACATTTTGGTTGTCAGGCACAGGTGTACCTGCGGCAGTTGTTAAAACATCTTTTTTTTCTTTTCATTATTTAATCCTCCAAATATGCAATAAATTTTATTGCTGATAAATATAATCAACATCAGTATAATTATGCCTTAATTGAAAAAATATCAATAAATAATTGTCAAAAGAAAAAAATATATCGAAACTAAAGAGCTAATAGTATTGATTTAAGGGTGTCGTGAATAATTTTATCTTACCCGGAAGTTATCTGTTTTTAATTCTACATAATTAATAGCAATTGACTAGGTATAAAAAAAACGGCTATATTCCAAAATGTATACAGTATACTGTGTACTGATAGTGACAAATTTTTTTCTTGTTTTAACAAGAGGTTAATGTGTGAACCAGGAAGTATTTATTGAAAGCAAACCGCTCAGAGAAAAGATAGCTGATAAGATAAGAGCAGATATCATAAAGGGCGTGTATAAAAAAAACGGTGAAAGACTTGTAGAGCCCAAGTTAGCTAAGAATCTTGGTATTTCAAGAACCCCTATCAGAGAGGCCTTAAGACAGCTTGAGGCGGAAGGGTTTATTGAGATAGTCCCAAGACGCGGGGCAATCGTCAAAGAACTTACCATTAAGGATATTGACGACCTATATGCCATTAAGGCTAATCTTGAAGGTCTGGCTGCAAGGCAAGCCGTTATTCACATGACTGATGAGCAACTCGAAACTCTTATTAATATTAATAAAAAAGTTTCGTGATATTGCTGAGAAAAACCCTAGTGTGACAGATGAATATCTTAAGGATAATATTGATTTTCATAATATCTTTATTACCGCTTCGGGGAATGAAAAACTCGTGGATATTCTCGACAGTCTCGCTAAGAATTTCCAGAGACTAAAAACCATGCTGGTTTCGGATGCAGGCAGAGCTGCTCAGGCTGTGGTGGAACATAAGAAAATCATAGATGCTTTTGTTTCCAAAGACCCTGATCTAGCTGAAAAAATCTGTTCGAAATCACATCATTAGCGGTTGGGAATTCCTTAAAAAATCAGATCAATAGCAACTGATAGAGGTGACTTGAAATGGGTGTCAAAGATATCAATATTGATAACACTCCGCTTAGCGAAAAGATCGCATATACAATAAGAAATAATATAATAAAAGGGATCATAAAACCGGGCGAACGCCTTGTTGAACCCAAACTGTCCGAGATGATGGGGATTTCCAGAACCCCTATCAGAGAAGCTCTCAGGCTGCTTGAGATGGAGGGCTTTATCGAGATCATCCCCAGAAGGGGTGCTATAGTCACAACTCTCACCAGAAAAGATATAGATGATATATTCGTTATAAAGATGAATCTTGAGCCTCTTGCTTCAAAACTTGCGGTTAATTTTATAGAAAAGAGCGATATCGACAGGATGAGAGACCTCGCGGCGAAGATGGTTAACGGTTCATCCAAAGGGGTTACACAGCTCATTAACTGGAATTATGACTTCCATAACTTATTCATATATAAATGTAATAACGAAAGGCTGATTAAAATGCTCGAAGGACTGCAGCAGCAGTTTAAAAGAGCCACAGTCTATTCTTTCACAACAGAGGGGAGAACCAAAAAAGGTGAATGAAGAGCATGAAAAGCTCATCGCAGCCTTTGAGGCAAAAGACGAGAAGAGTGTTGAGGAGATTGTGGAGACACATGTCTACAACGGATGGCAGTTTATCCGCACTCAGTTTGAAGAGGTTCTCACTCAGATTTAATATCTCTGGACTATCAAAGTAACCTTGTCTCTAGTGTATAAGCCTCGGGAATTAAATGGTATTTTTTAACATAGTTTATTATATGATATATCAGATAATTATGCTTTTGTGTGGTTTTAGGGCTTATCCAACAGATATTTAACAAATCAACTCACTTCTGTAAAAGCAGAGTGTTACTGATTAATTCATTATTTTTCAGTATCAGTATATTAGTGACTATCCAATTAAATTCGATTATACTACCTTCTATACATATACAAATACACAATTATTGGTGATCATGAAAAAGGTACTTACGAAAGACCTTAAAATTGGTGACAAGGTTCTCAAATTTGATAGAAACTGGTTGGAAACAGGATTTCTGAAGCACAAATTTGTTATTAAGAATCAAGCCATTCTGAATAAGATAGCGGAAAACGGTATAGAGTATGTTTATATCGAAGCTGTCTCTAATGAAGAGAAGAAGGTCGAAAAAAAATCTTTGATGGTAATGTGGAAGAGCTGGTTGAAGAGATTCAGGATAAGATGCCTGAGCACCATATAGATATAAGTGATTTTAATACCGCAGACGAAATATATAAAGAATCAATCAAAATTGTTCGTAGTGTTCTGGATGATGTTCGTGCAGGAAAGATGTTTAATTCCGGAGCAGTCAAAAAAAATGTTGCAGAGAATATCACCGAACTGACCATGAGGAATAAAGGTGTCCTGTGCAGTGTCACCAAGCTGAAACAGCATGATGATTATACTTTTCAGCACTCGATGAACGTCAGTGTATATGCCGCCAGCCTCGCCGCCCACTTAGGTATGGAAAAGGCAGAGGTGGAAAGGATAGCTAATGCAGGTATTCTTCATGATGTTGGTAAAATGCTTGTTCCAAGCGAAATCCTTAATAAACCCGGTAAATTTACAGATGATGAGTTCCTTATTATGAAAAAACCATGTTCAATACGGGTACGACTTTCTAAAGAAAGAGGGGCTGCCTGAAGATATGCTGAGACTGCGATGAACACCACGAAAGATTCGACGGTTCAGGTTATCCGAGAGGTTTGAAAGATAATGAAATCAGCATAGAAGGGAAGATAGGTGCCGTTGTGGACATTTATGATGCCATTACCAGCGACAGGGTTTACCACAAAGGGATGGAACCCCCTTCGGCTCTGAAGTTGATGTTCAAATGGGCTGATTCACATATCAATAAGAAAGTCTTTGAATTCTTTATCATGAATATAGGGATTTATCCCGTGGGTTCTTTAGTGTTGATGAATACAAACGAACTTGCGATCGTAGGTAAGACTAATATCAATAAGCCGACCGAGCCGATCATACTTATTTTTTACCAATAAAAAAAGGTGAAAAAACTGCCTATCAAAGCGGTGGATCTGGCAAAAAATACAGTAAAAGAGAGAAAAAATCCTTGGTCCTGTAAATCCCGAAAAGATAGAAATACCTGATGAAGTTTATAAATTTATCGACGGGCTGAATAAAATCTCGTGATTATTAAAATATTGCTCATTTCACATTGAACTATTTTACTTCACGGTTATCTTTATAATACAAGCTATGAAATTCGTGGGGCGGACGCCCTTTATATATCCCCTGTAGGTTTTACGATGGAATATAGGGAAGGCAGGTTTAAAAGCCTGCCTTTTCTTGTGTGGTATTAATATGTTCTGATTTTGGATGCTCTGTAGATAGTTCCGTCTATAGTATCCTGAAGTTCTATCCCCAGTTCAACCAGCTCATTTCTTATCTTATCTGCTGTTTCAAAGTCTTTATTTTTTCTTAGCTTCGCTTCTCGCCTGAATCTTTGCATTGAGTTCATCTTCAGGTATAGAAAGATTAATTCTGAACCACTCTTCAGGGGTGTATTTTGTAACACCTAAAACATTTTTTCACGACATCGAAAACAGTTTCGACAGCTTTCAGGAGTGCAGGGAAACTGACTTTATTCGGCTTAGAGTCCAGAAGTCTGTTGGTCTCACGGATAACCTCAAACATGGCAGCAAGTGCCTCAGGAGTGTTGAAATCATCATCCATTGCAGTTTCGAATTTCTGCAGGAAGGTTTCAGCCATCTTTTCTGCCTCGGTAGTGACATCCACCCCTTTTTTGCCTGCGTTGAACCTGTTGAGTTCGTCAAGCATGGTATATATTCTATCAAGCGACTTCTCAGCCTCAAGGAGATGATCCTGAGAGAAGTCCAGTGAGCTTCTGTAGTGGGTTGTGAGCAGGAAGTATCTTACGATCTCTGCATCGAACTCTTTTGTTACGTCCCTTATAGTGAAGAAGTTTCCGAGCGATTTTGACATCTTCTCCTGATTCACATTCACAAATCCGTTGTGTACCCAGTATTTAGAAAACATGCATCCGCATGCCGCTTCCGACTGGGCTATCTCGTTTTCGTGATGGGGGAACACAAGATCCTTGCCGCCGCCATGTATATCGAATGGCAGTCCGAGGATGTCTTCACTCATGACGCTGCATTCAATGTGCCAGCCGGGTCTTCCTTCGCCCCAAGGGCTAGACCAGCTAGGTTCGCCGGGTTTAGCCGCTTTCCAGAGAACAAAGTCGAATGGGTTCTCTTTATTATCGTTTACCTCTATTCTTGCCCCTGCCATCATGTCGTCCAGCTTTCTGTGTGACAGTTTGCCGTACTCTTCAAATTTCTGTACCCGATAATATATGTCACCGTTAGACTCGTAGGCAAACCCTTTGCTGATAAGGTTTTCGCACATTTCTATCATTTGTTTGATGTAGTCTGTGGCTTTAGGGGTGTGCGTAGGTCGGAGTATATTCAGGGCGTCCATATCTGCGTCATGTTCGGCAATGAACTTCTCTGTGAGCTCAGTCCATTTTATGTTGGCTTCGTTGCTCCTTTTGATGATTTTGTCGTCTATATCGGTATAGTTTTTTGACAAAAGTGACATCATACCCCTTATACATAAGGTATCTGCGTATAATATCGAAAACTCCAGAGCTTCTCGCATGTCCGATGTGGCAGAAGTCATAGACTGTCACACCGCATACATACATGTTTACTCTGTTTTCGTTTATCGGTTTGAATTCTTCTTTAGTATTGGATAACGTATTAAAAAAACTTTAAGCATTTTTTCACCCGTTTGATGCTGTTATAAGCTCTTTGGTATATTCATTCTCAGGCTTATTCAGCACTTTTTTCGACGCTGCCGTATTCCATCATTGCTCCGTTTTGCATAACGATAATATCATCGCATAAGAAGGATACAACTGCTAAGTCATGGGATATTAGAATAAAAGTGATGCCATTATCAAGTTTTAATTTTTTTTAATAGGTTTAATATTTGTGCCTGTACTGAAACATCGAGTGAACTGACAGGCTCGTCTGCAATGATAATCTCCGGCTGTAAAGAGAGTGCCCGAGCTATTGAAACCCGCTGTCTCTGACCGCCTGAGAACTCGTGAGGGTATCTGTCCAGATGCTCTCTCTCAAGTCCGACCATCTCAAGATATTGACCGCAAATCTCTCTTGGGTCGCCTTTTATTCCGTGTACCCTGAGTGCATCTTTCATAGCGGAAAAGATCGTCAGCTTCGGGTTGAGGCTTAGATAAGGGTCTTGAAAAAAACAACCTGAACATTCTTGCGGTAATTGTCGTATTTCTCTTTTAACTGAGAGACCTCTTCCCCACGGAAGAGAACTTCACCTGAATCTGGTTTTATGATGTCGCTATAATCTTTGCCAAGGTGGTCTTTCCGCTTCCAGATTCGCCTACGATGCCTAGCGAGCGACCTTTGATGATATCCAGTGATATCCCGTCCACCGCCTTTATATTTGTGGCAGAGCCCTTGAAGATCCCTTCAAAGGCTCTGTAATGCTTATAGACTTTGTTCAGCTTAAGAATTGTTTCGTTCATTTATTAAGATTTAAAATGCGATATTTTATTTTGTAAATCGTGTGAAAGCTCTGCGAGTTTATCTGCAAAAGCACTGACTTCATCAACGATTATTTTGTTCTCTTCAGATGCGATACTAACGTTTGTCACAGTGGCTGTGATGTTTGAGATAGCCTCACTCTGCTGCTCTATTATCACAAGGATAGGTTCAACGGCGTTCGCTGCAGACTCCATTTGTCTTACAACCTCTTCGAAGTTTTCACCCACTTTTGTGATGGATTCAGAGCTTGTTTCAACCTCATCTATACCTTGATGTACGGTATCCACAACCCCTTGAACATTGTTCTGTATAGAGCCTACCATTGCCGAAATCTCCTGAGTTGAAGTTCCTGTCTTTTCAGCAAGCTTTCTGACTTCATCCGCAACAACGGCAAATCCTCGTCCTGCCTCGCCGGCTCTAGCCGCTTCGATGGCAGCGTTGAGAGCAAGGAGGTTTGTCTGCTCGGCAATATCCACGATGATACTTACAATGTTTGTGATACTCTGGCTGGCGGTTTTCAGCTCATTCAGATTTTCTGCAACGCCTGACAGATTATTAGCAACACTGCTTACCTGCCTGATGGAAACCTGCAGACCCGAGTTCCCTTCAAGGACTTTTGCTTTGGCTTCCTGCACTTCTGTTATGCCCACCTGAACACTTTCTATGATATTGACGGTGGAGGATGACAGCTCTTCCGCAGCAGAGGCCGCCGCAGCCATTTCCATATTTGTATTGTTCAGGTTGTCGTGCATTTTATGCATCAGCTCTGTTGACTGGTCACTGGTTTCGCTCAGATAATCTGTGCTTGTTTTAATGTTTCCGACCAGTTCACATAGAGATTGTTTCATCTTATTTATCGATTTAGTGAGAGCACCGAACTCATCGGATGAGTCATGCATAAGCTCACCGCATGACAGGTTTCCGTCTTTAATACTCTCCGCTACAGTCATTATCTTGGTTAATGGTCGGGTTATCTTGCCTGCAGAAAAGAGTCCTATGCTGACGGCAAGGATAATCACGATAACCAGAAGGATAAACGTGGCTTTCATGGTTTTACCTGATATAGAGTTAATATTCACTATACCTGCATCCATGTTGGCTTTTGCAGTTTTTTTTGTAAGACTCACCAAATCGTTTTCTGTTTTGTCAACTATCTCTTCAAGTTCATTAATCTGTTGTTTAAGCTGAGCTGACAGAGTTAGAGTTTTCAGGCGTGTGGATTGGAGCTTATCAGAGGAGGCTATCATCTCGTCTGTAACAGTGAGCAGGTTTTCCAGCCTTTCTCTGACTTCAGGGAGGCTCATTCTGATAATAGTATCTTTTTTATATTGCCCGCCGTTCAGCATGACGTTAGTCATCTCCGTGAGTGCCTCGGCGTAATTGACGAGTGTGTATACACCGTCTTCGACATCTATTTCGTCCTTGGCATTTATTATCTCTGATATATAAACCTTGATCTCAAGGGGGGCTTCCAGCATTTTATCCATAAAAGCCAGAGTATTCTTATACTTAGTACCGAATTTTTTCAAGATTCATTTTACTTACAAAGATATAGCCCTTCTGCTTTCTGAAGAGTGAATCCATATCATCGAAAAGGAGAGCCATCTCTTTATTTGTGGAGACGTATTCAGATTTAGTCTGAAAGAACTGGTCCGCCTTATTCTTCAGGATAGCACTCTCCTGAGCCACCTTTTGTAACTCAGGTGCATCGGGCTTTTTTGTTGAGAGCTTTTGTTATCATATCAAAACTGCTTGCTGTAGCTGATTTGAATCTTGCAATTTCATCAGTGCTTTCACTTGCCCTGGCACTCTTAAGATGAATTACAATGTTTTTTGAATTGGCTGTTCACCGCATTAGCAATTTCTCTATCGGTTAACATGTCAATCATCTCATGGTTTACAAAATTTGTTACTTTTTTTGTTAGAAGAGATAAAAGCGACCGACAACACCACAATAAAGACCGTGACCAGCAGATACGACATAATCAATTTGAACTTAATAGTCATTTTATTCAACCTCGAAACTGAATAATATTTACAAACATAGTATCCTATTTTATAATGAAAGTCACTTTTAAAAGGTTTTCAGAGCCATTCCTAAAGAAAAACATGCAAATGCCAATAACGAATATTAACTGGTGGTAAAAAATGACAATTTTGACTGAATTCAGACAACTATTTGACTTATATAACAAAAAATACAAAAGGCAATCATCTTTTAAGTCGTTAAAAAATGGTAAAAAAAACTCTAAAGGGGAGCGTGAACCTGTTTTTTATGTAGGTGTCCCGGGGATGATGGTCGCTCTCACATTTACATTTGTTTTGATAGGGACGGTATATCTGCTTTACCTTCCGTTCATGTGGTATGTATGGATTCCTTATGTGATTATTCTGGTGTTCATTTTCAGGATAGCCATGAAGCTGGATAAGGCGAAACAGATTCGCCATATGGTTTATTTCCTTCTGAGTAATGCCATGCAGACCATGGAAAAAAAAGGGGATGCCGAATTAGATGAGGCAGAGAAAAAAAAATCATTTTACCAATGCATTAGACTGGTTGGAGAAGGCTGATAAATGGGTTGATGAGCCTAGTATAAAGGCTCAGATAGATGTGCTGCGTGCAATGTAGACAGTTTTTCTTATTGCATATATTTTAGTCTTTGAGTACATTTTAGTTTCGCAATATTATTAATTATAGGTTGTTTTATGCTCAAAAAAGCTCATGAAAAAAAATCAGGGTTAAAGACTCATATCAAACGTAAGTTTCCTCGTGGCGAGCAAAGTGTCAAGCTTTGTGCCACACTGCTGATCAATTATAAAAAACGGTGATAAGACATTTAAATACGGCGACTGTTTCTCCACAAGAACCTATAATGTAAGCGGCAGTGGAATGTGTATCAGCCATCCTGATAGACTCTTAGCCGGTAAATATATCATGCTGAACTCTAAAAAACAACCTGAAGAAAGTAGAATGCATCAACTGTGCGATGGTGGGGATCGTGAATGATGGTTTTATCAATAAGCCTATAGTCGCAAAGGTTGTATGGGCATCTGAGAATCGCTGTGGAATCGAATATGTAGATATCGGCGATGCAGATAAGCGAAAGATGGACAAACTTGCAAAAGCATCACCTATTGCTCACCAGAGCAAATAATCTTTTTTTAAATTCACTACACAAAAAAAACCCACTCAGATGAGTGGGTTTAAATATTTCAAACTGGCCGAACCTTACTTTTTTATGGCAGGTGTTACAGCTAGTTCCTTTTTTAACTTTCTTTGCTTTGTGACACTTGAAGCAGAACTCGTCGTGTACAAGCTTGTCTTTTTTACCTGGCTTAAGTGTTCCTGCCGGAGCTATTGTTTTACCGTCAAGGTTCTTAAGTGGACCGCCTTCAGCAGTAGCGTGACATTCAGTACACTCATTCTTTGTCTGGTGAAATGCGTGTGGGAACATAACAGCAGGTTTCTTAGCTTTTACTTCCCATTTTTTCTGCAAGGTTGATTGTGTCTGGACCGTTGTTAGCTGCTACAGCTATAAGAGCCATTGAGAAAACAACGAGTATTGCGATTGCTATTTTTTTTCATTATCCAACTCCTCATTATTAAGTTTGGATGATTTTAAACCCTGTATATGTCTGTGTCAATGGTATATATCACGTTTGTGATGTGATTTCTTTTATTATTGGTGAATATTTACCATCACGTATGATGACAGGTATAGCCTTTGATATGTTTACAATGGTAGAGGAAGCAGACTGTATGTTCTTGTCGAACAAGAAAAAATTCCACCTTTTTGTTAAACAGTTTACATATGTGGTGTTCATCGTTTATGTAATCTTCTCCGGCAGGGTTGGCACTGGTGGCACTAACCACACCTGTTTGCATGATCAGCTCTCTGAGCCATTTTTTTGTCAGGCATACGGACAGCAATAGTGCCGTTTACAGTGTATAGCTGATCCAGCCCATTCTTCGCTTTCATGATGAGAGTCACCGGTCCCGGCCATACTTTGTCAATTATCTTTTGCTGAGTCACATCCTCTATGACAGCAATGCCTGAGAGTTGCTCTAGGTCTGCTATCAGCACAGGAAAAGGTTTTGACCTGTCACGACCTTTGATATCGAATATCTTTTCGTTAGCGAGCTTGTCATGGAGCGGTGCACCTAAGCCGTAAATAGTGTCCGTTGAAAAAAACAACGGGCTCCGATTTTAGCGAAGCCCGTTTGAATATTTCGATTGAGTTTTCCAGATTAGCTTTCGCTATCAACATTTAGAGCATTTCCTGTACAGCTTCATTATCCTTGTACACTTTCTCTTTCATAGCTTCACGATAAGCGACGAGTTTTGTATACATCGCTTTGTCGCTGCGTCCGATGATCTGGGCTGCGAATATACCTGCATTCTTTGCACCTGCTTTACCTATTGCCATTGTAGCAACAGGGATACCGCCGGGCATCTGAACCATAGCATAGAGTGCATCTATACCGTTCATGCTTGTCGCGGATATAGGCACGGCTATGACAGGAACGTTTGTCTCACTGGCGATAACACCTGCGAGGTGAGCAGCAGCACCTGCAAGAGCTATGATGGCAACCAGTCCTCTTTCGTGGGCTGTTTTTTGACCATTCTCCTGTTCTTTCAGGTGTTCTGTGTGCACTGGATACGATAACTTCGTATTCAATACCGAATTCTTTTAATACATCGATAGCCGACTGAGCAATCTCGAAGTCAGATTTGCTCCCCATAATGATTCCTACTTTACCCATGTTTATAACCTCTTAAGTGCTTTTGCACCGATATCTGTGCGGAAGTGTACGTCCTTCCAGCTTATTTTTTCAACCGCTTCATAAGCGAGTTTAATTGTATCTTCCAGTCCGTCGCCGCATGCCGTAACGCCGAGAACCCGTCCGCCTGTATTGACTGTTTTACCGTCTACTGTTGCCGTACCTGCGTGGAATACTTTTACTCCGTCCAGTTTATCTGCATCTGCTATCCCTTCGATTGGGTATCCTTTCTCGTATGATTTAGGATATCCGCCTGATGCCATGACAACGCAGACTGTCGGGTTTTCGTTCCACTCAATCTCTACTTTATTAAGGGTTTGGTCGGTACAGGCTAGAAAAACCGGAACTATGTCGGATTTCAGCCTTGAAAGCACAGGCTGGGTTTCAGGGTCTCCGAAACGGGCGTTAAACTCCAGCACTTTTGTACCGTCTTTGGTAACCATCAGACCTGCGTATATTATCCCTTTGAATGTGATCCCCTTGGTTGCCATTGTTTTTTTTATGAGAGGATAAGCGATCTTCTCTGTGGCGTATTTGAACAGTTCGTCGGTAACGACAGGGGCAGGGGAGTAAGCTCCCATTCCGCCAGTGTTCGGACCTTCGTCGTTGTTGTATGCAGGCTTATGGTCTTGTGATGAAACCATAGGCAGGACTGTCACTCCGTCAGTGAAAGCGAGGTATGAAGCCTCTTCACCGTCGAGGAACTCCTCTATAACTACTTTGCTCCCTGCATCGCCGAAAGCATTGTCTACGAATATCTCTTCCAGAGCAGTCATGGCTTCGTCCACAGTCTTTGCAACCGTGACACCTTTACCTGCTGCCAGTCCGTCAGCCTTTACGACTATCGGAGCACCATGTTTGTTTATATAAGCCTTGGCTGATGCAAGGTCGGTGAATTCACCGTAGCCTGCCGTCGGGATACCTGCTTCTATCATGATCTCTTTTGCGAATGCCTTGCTAGCCTCAAGCTGAGCAGCATCTTTATTTGGACCAAATACTCTCAAACCCTCTTTTTTTTCAAATGCATCTACGATGCCCATGGATAAAGGGTCTTCAGGACCAACAACCGTCAGGTCTATCTTTTCTGCCTTAGCAAACTCAAGGAGTTTATCTATGTCCGTAGCACTTATGTCTACATTTACTGTTTTATCTTCAAGGTCAGTACCGCCGTTACCAGGTGCAGCATATATTTTTGCTACAAGGGGTGACTGAGCGATCTTCCAGCAGAGAGCGTGTTCCCTTCCGCCGCCGCCGACTACTAATATCTTCATAATATGTCTCCTCTGCATTCTTCCTCTGTCGCTATAAAAAATAACTTCGGAAGATTGCTTCGTCTTTTCACTCTTCGGGAGTGACATTATTGCGTATCTATCGCACGCCTTAAGGTGAGAATTTCTCACAGACGGCGTTAATCAAGCTGTATATTAATGCTTGAAGTGACGTACGCCTGTGAAGACCATAGCTATGCCGTGCTCATTCGCTGCTGCTATGACTTCTTCGTCTCTGATAGAACCTCCGGGGGAGATTATCGCAGTGATGCCACGCTCCGCAGCTTCATCGATACTGTCTCTGAATGGGAAGAATGCATCCGAAGCCATTACAGTCCCTTTGAGTTCTGAATTAGCTTTGCTAGCGGCGATTTTTTGATGAGTCAACACGGCTCATCTGACCTGCACCGACACCGATTGTTCTGTCTTCTGTGGTATATACTATGGCGTTTGACTTAACATGCTTTGCAACGATCCATGCGAAATCCATAGCCTTGTATTCTGATTCCGTAGGTTTTCTGTCTGTAGCCACAGGGAGTGCCTTGATATCTTCGATCTCATGGAGGTCTCTGTCCTGAAGGAGGATACCGCCGGTTACGTTTTTTAAGATCAAGCTCGTTGTCACGTCCGCCTGTGATGTCGCCGAGCTCTATAAGACGAAGGTTCTTCTTGGCAGAGAAAATCTCTTTAGCTTCATCGCTGAACGACGGAGCGAGAACAACCTCAAGGAAGATGTCTTTAAGTCTTTCAGCAAACTCTTTATCCACGGGACGGTTGACACCGACTATACCACCGAAAGCGGATACAGGGTCGCATGCAAGAGCCTTGTCGTATGCTTCTGCTATGGTTTCGCCTATGGCACATCCGCATGGGTTAGTGTGCTTTATTATAGCTACTGCCGGCTGCTTGAATTCTTTTACAAGCTCAAGAGTGGCGTGAATATCTACTATGTTATTGAATGAGAGTTCTTTCCCCTGAAGCTGTTTTCCTGTGGAGACTGAAGCCTCTTTAACGAGTGGCTGAACATAAAAAAAAGCCGAGTCCTGATGAGGGTTTTCACCGTATCTCATAGGCTGTTTTTTACGGGCAGGTATAGCTATCTCTTCAGGGAATTTTACACCGAGTTTCCGGTTGAAATATCCTGCGATAATGGAGTCGTATACACCTGTGTGAGAGTAAGCTTTTCTGGCGAGGTCGATACGTGTATCAAGCTCTGTTCCGCCGTTATCCATTTCGGCAAGGATTCTGTCGAAGTCGTTGTTATCGACTATAACTGATACAAACTTGTGGTTTTTTAGCGGCAGAACGGATCATTGAAGGACCGCCGATGTCGATGTTTTCCACAACCTCTTCATGCTCTGCACCTTTGGCAACAGTAGCCTCGAATGGGTAGAGGTTCACGACAACCATGTCGATATCTTCAAGATCGTGCTCTTTCATTGTGGCCTGATGTGCTGCATTGTCACGAACATTGAGGATACCGCCGTGTACTTTAGGGTGGAGAGTCTTTACTCTTCCGTCGAGCATTTCAGGAAAACCTGTGAACTCGGAGATTTCGATAATCTCTATACCGCTTTCAGCAAGGAGTTTCGCTGTTCCGCCTGTGGAGATGATCTTTACATTGTGTTTTTTAAGCCCTTTTGCGAATTCAACTATGCCGTTCTTGTCAGATACACTGATCAAGGCTGCCTTTGGCATTATTTTCATTTTTTAACCCTCTTTTGAAGTGACGGGTAATAGTTTTATTGTCCTTGCAGGCAATCTTCCGAGCTGTTTAAGCATAAGCGAAAGACTGCCGAACCCCTAAATGGTTCTGACATTAAAACAAAATTACTTTTCGTCCCTCTTTTTTAATATAATGTAATCTATAAACAGCAGACTGATTCCGACAGATATAGCCATATCCGCCACATTGAATGCAGGCCACTGATATTGGTTGTAATAGAAGTGGAGGAAATCCACGACTTTCCCCATATAAACTCTGTCTATGAAGTTACCCACAGCACCTGAGAGTATAAGAGTATAGGAGACAAGACGCACTTTCATGTCCTGTTCCTTTATCATAAGGTAGATTACGGCGAGTATCGCAATCGCTGTTACCACCACAAAAAAGAGCTGTCTGTACGACTCGTTCAGCTCCGCCAGCATTCCGAACGCCGCACCCGGATTGAGCACGTATGTGATGCTGAAGAAGCCGTCTATGACAGGACGCAGCTCATACATTTCAAAGTTGTCTTTGATATACAGCTTAGTCCACTGGTCGAGTGCAACTATGACAGCGGCAATTATAAGCAGAATTTTTTTTCATTAGCTGATAGCCTCAGCACATCTGTTGCATATGCCTTCCGTCTTTTCGCCGACATTTGGTGATTTTGTCCAGCATCTTTCACATTTAGCGTTTGATGACGGTGTCACCTTGACTTTTATCTTGCCGTCCTCTGAAACGTGACAGTCTGAAAGCTCATCGAGTGCAGCTATCTTCACCTCTGAAACGATAAATATACGTTCGATACCTTCATCGGCAACGAGGTTTTTGGCTGTCTCAGCGTCCAGACCTATTATAACATCTGCATCCAGAGGGTGACCGATGGTTTTTTTCGGCACGTGCTATCTCCAGAGCTTTTGTGACCTCTTTTCTGACTTCGAGTATCTTGAGCCACTTTTTTTATAATTTGCTTCATCGTCATATTTGATAACTTCTGCGAAATTCTCCATGAATACATTATCGCCTTTCCCTTCAAAGGCTGGGATGTATTCGTATATTTCATCCGCTGTGAACGAAAGTACAGGAGCTATAAGTATGCTCATCTCGCGTACCAGAGTGAAGAGTACAGTCTGAGCGGAACGTCTCTCTATAGAATCAGGCTTATAAGCGTAAAGCCTGTCTTTCAGTATATCCAGATAGAATGATGAAAGGTCGCCTATGTTGAAATTGAGGAACGTGTGGTAAAAAAAAGTATGGAACTGATAAGTGTTATAAGCTCCGTATATACGCTCTTTCACCTGCTGCCATCTCATGAGAGCATACCTGTCGAGATCCAGCATGTTTTCGAAAGCCACACTGTCGGTATCAGGGTTGAAATCACTGATGTTGCCGAGCAGGTATCTGGCTGTGTTTCTTATCTTACGGTAGGATTCTGTCAGACGCTGAACTATATCCTGAGATATACGGACATCCTCTGAGTAGTCTTCCGCAGATACCCACAGGCGGAGTATCTCTGCACCGAATTTATTAATTATATCTTTAGGGTCTACTGTATTGCCGAGAGATTTGGACATCTTGCGTCCTTTTCCGTCCATGGCAAAACCGTGAGTGAGAACCTCTTTATAAGGTGCTACTCCACGTGAACCCACAGACTCAAGGAGTGATGAGTGAAACCAGCCTCTGTGCTGGTCTGAGCCCTCAAGATACATATTGGCAGGCCATGACAGCTCTTCACGCTCTTCAAGAACGGCGGCGTGCGATGTTCCTGAGTCGAACCATACATCAAGGATGTCCGTCTCTTTGGAAAATCTTGTTCCGCCGCATTGGCACTTAGTCCCTTCGGGGAGGAATGCTTCGTTCGGTTTGTCGAACCATGCATCTGCACCCTCTTCGCGGAATGCCTCTAGAACCTTTGCCTGAATCTCTTTATTTGTTATGACCTCACCGCAGTCTTCACACAGGAAGACAGCAATAGGCACACCCCATGTACGCTGACGTGAGATACACCAGTCAGGTCTGTTTTCAATCATAGATGTGAGTCTGTTTTCGCCCCATGCAGGTGTCCATTTTACCTTTTTTTATCTCTTCCAGAGCTTTAGTACGTAGGTCATTTGTCTCCATACTGATGAACCACTGAGGTGTGGCACGAAAGATAACCGGACTTTTACATCTCCAACAGTGAGGGTATGAGTGGTCAAGGTCGCCGTGTGAAAGGAGACTCCCTTGCTCATCCATAAGCTCAACTATCTGAGGACCTGCCTTTTTGATGTGTTCTCCTGCGAAAAGCTCAACATTAGGTCTGTAGCATCCTCTGTCGTCTACAGGGTTATAAACCTCGAGACCATACTCAAGACCGACCTGATAGTCTTCCTGACCATGCCCGGGAGCAGTGTGAACAAGACCTGTACCTGCCTCAAGAGTAACGTGACTGCCGAGTATACCGAGAGATACACGATCGTAAAATGCGTGCTTGAACTCAGTCCTTTCAAGCTCTGTCCCTCTGAATACCTTTTCAACAGTGTGGCTGTGGATATGGAATTCTTCTGCCATCTTTTCCACAAGCTCAGTGGCGAGGATCAGATACTCACCCTTTTCAAGATTTTTATTGCAAGTGTCGGTCACTTTAATTATCGAGTATTCCAGCTCAGGGTTAACGGCTATACCGAGGTTGGCAGGGAGTGTCCATGGTGTTGTTGTCCAGATTACGGCTGATATTTTATCTGATTCCGTCAGACCGAATTTTGTTTTGAATCCGTCTTTCATAGGGAACTTTACGAAGACCGATGTGGAAGTATGGTTGTCATACTCAACCTCTGCCTCTGCGAGAGCCGTTGTACAGCTTGTACACCAGTATACAGCTTGAGCCCTTTGTATACTCCGCCGTTATCGAAAAAAGCGGTAAAGCTCCTCCAGAGTTTTTGCCTCGTATTTGAAATCCATAGTGATATACGGATTGTACCAGTCACCGAAACCGCCGAGACGTATAAAGCCCTGTCTCTGTGTATCTATAAACTTATCGGCATGCTTTCTGCATTCTTTTCTGATGTCTGATTTGGACATGTCATGCTTCTTTTTGCCGAGTTTTTTATCAACCTGAAGCTCGATAGGGAGACCGTGGCAGTCCCAGCCAGGGACATACGGTGTATAAAACCCTTGCAGAGCTTTAATCTTTATAATGATGTCTTTCAGAGTTTTGTTCATTGCATGCCCGATGTGGATTTCACCGTTGGCATACGGAGGACCGTCGTGAAGGATATAAGGATTGTTTTTTATCACGGGCATTGATCATCTTTTCATAGATTTTCTCTTCGTCCCATTTTTTTATCCTTTCGGGTTCTTTGACAGATAGACTGGCTTTCATAGGGAATGCAGTCTGAGGCAGATTAAGCGTATCTTTATAATCCATTTACTAACTCCTGAAAAAACGACATTGATAAATATATTGTCATTCTGAACTAGGAGAAGAATCTGAAAATGATTAGATCCTTCGTACTTGCTCAGGATGACGTTCAAATACGTATGTTCTAATTCTGAACGCACCTGTAGTGCATATAACCAGAACGGATTTAATAGCACCAAAAGTCGAATTTATCAAGTGTTACCGTGTATATTTAGGCAGGTATTTACATTATTATGCAGGATTAAAGAGTTTTAACTCTTTTTAGGTATTATATGCTTATAAATGCTTTCAGAACCTGAATAAGCTTATCTTTTGAGATTGGTTTGGTCACATACTCATCCATGCCTGCCGCCAGAAATTTTTCTCTGTCGCCTTTCAGGGCGTTTGCAGTGAGTGCTATGATAGGCGTGTGAGGGAGATTATTCACTTTCTCATAGGCCAGAATCTCCTTTGTTGCCTCCATACCGTTCATCTCAGGCATGTTTTCATCCATTAATATAGCGTCGTATCTGTGCAGCTTGTATGCCTCCACAGCCTCCAGTCCGTTGTTAGTCATGTCGTATTGTATCCCCATCTTCTGCATAAGAATACCAATCAAAAGCTGGTTTGTGGAGTTGTCCTCTGCTATGAGTATCTTTTGACCTTCATAAGCCACATTTTCTGTCAGCTCGGTGACCTTCTGTATCGCTTTCCCTATCTCCACAGGGATGGAGAAGTAAAAAACACTCCCTTCACCTTCGGTGCTTTCGACCTTCAGCTCTCCGCCTAGCAGTCTTATCAGGTCTTTGCTGATGGCAAGCCCAAGCCCCGCACCGCCGTAGCGTCTTGTGGTGGATTCGTCCCCCTGATTAAAGACATCGAATATCTTATCGATTTTATCTTTCGGTATGCCTATCCCTTCATCCTTTACGGAGACAGATAGCATAGTGCTGGTGAACTCTATGGAGACGTAGATACTCTTCCCTTTGTTCGTGAATTTAATGGCATTGCTCATCAGGTTAGCTATTACCTGCTTAAGCCTCAGAGGGTCGGTTTTTTATGGATGCAGGGAAGTTTTCATCTGTATTTGTAATCAGCTTTAAATTCTTCTCCTCACTCTTGGCTCTGAAAAGGTCTATCTGGTTCTTAAGCTCTTTGGACGGATCGAAGAATATCTTCTCCACCGTGAGGTTGCCGCTCTCTATTTTGGAGAAATCGAGTATATCTTCGATAAGCTGTAAAAGTGAGTGGCTCGAATCATCTATAATATCTATGTATTCGGTAGCTTTTTTTACTCTTGCACTCTTCTTTGAGAAGCCCGATGAACCCAAGCACGGCATTAAGAGGGGTTCTGATCTCGTGGCTCATATTGGCAAGGAACTGAGATTTAGCATTCGCAGCGTTGACAGCTTTAGTTTTCTCCGTCTCAAGCAGTTTATTGAAGACGTTTATCTCTTTCCACCTGACATACATAAAGTAGATTATTAAAACTACGGTGAAGCTGATTATAGTCGCTATAATGGTTAAAAGCAGGGTTAGCTGGAACGACTTCAGCTCTGATATATCAATGTTTTTGAGCTTATAAAAAAAGGATATTATAGCCCATAGGACCGCCTCTGATATTGTTGAGGCGATAGTTGGTCACTATGTAGTCATCCACAATCATGTAACCGGTCAGATTAATGAATTTGTCGATACCGATGTCCTCTATCTTACCCATGAGAGCTTTTGAGGCATTCAGGTTCGCTATATAGTTATTCCCTATGAATATATTGGTGAACGGCTTCATGAAGCTTGAGTGTATGATTCATCAACTATGAAGACAGGTTCAATCTTTTTTTTCTCCACCAGCTTTTGAGCGATCGAGTTAAAGTGAGTGACCATCTCTATCATACCGATGAATTCGCCATTGTGATAAATCGGACGCATAGTTTTGAATGTCATGTCGAATTTACCCGTGCTGATATGCTCTCTCGGTTTGGGCTGTATGAGCATGGTTGCTATATCTTTTCTGGCGTTCAGCATATAGTCGCCGCTTTTTTTCCATCCAGCTCCTGTAGAAGTTGTAACCATCTTTGTCTACAACCTGTATCCAGATGTTTTTTATAATCGGAGATTTTGCTGAGTTCAGCTATGAGCTGATCGAAATTTATAAGTGATTTGTCTTTTTTTGAGCAGGGCCTCTTTGACAGAGATATCATTACTTATAGCGAGAGTGATTGAGGCTGTTCCGCCCTGTTTGAGTTTTATAAGTTCTATGAGTTCGTTTTGCAGTTTATGGCTTGTGCGTGAATATATGTTGTCCAGTATCTGTGCAGACCTGTGTTTATAGTATAGTAAAATGCAGCCCGACAGTACCAATGCCAAAAGTACAAGCAAAATAATATTTTTTTTAGTTTCATTAATACCTTTTCAATATGTTTCGTAATGAAAAAATAACTACTGATTGTGTTTAAATAGTTATATATTAGGATGTTATCCTGTTCCGCAATACGACATAATACAATTATTTTTTCTTATTTAGTAAATAGATTAATAGATAAATTTATGAACAAAATTATCTGTTGCTGTTCTTGTAAATGTAAGTATATATAATATCCTGAAGTTTCTACACGGAGGAAATGTATGAAAAAATTGATTTTAATCATTATGATTGTTGTTGCTATGTCCGCAGGGCAGGCATTTGCTGAGGATATCGGCACTCAGGTCGAAAGCGGAATGAAGCAGTTTTTTTAAAGAGAATAGTATCCCACTGGGTATCAAAATAGAAGTGATAGAGAAGCTGAAAGAGCCAAAAGGGCTTTATTTCATAAAAAAAATGATTCTGACAGACAATAAATCCGGCCGCGAGCAGGAGCAGCTTGTGTTTACCGACGGTAAATACATTATGCCTGACGTTCTCACTATCAATACTAATACCAGCCTTAAAGATGTCCTCACATTTAAAACGACGGAGAAGGTTGATATAGACGTATCCGGACTCACCATAATGGACGGCAGGAAGGGTGCGAAGCATACGATAGTTAAAGTGAGTGATTTCCAGTGCCCTTACTGTAAGAGAGCTTATGTATATCTGCATAATGAGATCAAGAGGAGAAACCTCGACGTTGCTATATATATGATGCATCTGCCGCTTGAGTTCCATAGCAAAGCTAAGCTTTATGCTGCCATTTTCGAGGCAGGAGCAGAGATGGGCAAAAGTTTCGGCGGTGAGTTATACGCAACTGATAAGCAATTCGATGAAAAAAAACGGATCAGGAGATCATAGAGATATTTGCAAATAAATCAGGCAACCCTGCAAAGTTTAAAGCTCTCGTTAAGTCGCCTTCCATAGCAGGAAAGATCACGGCTCAGGCTAAGAAAGCAAACGGCATGGGTATCACCGGTACACCGCATCTTTTCTTCGACGGTAAACCTGTGGGCGGTTTCAAGCAGAGCTTTATAAACTGGCACTGGACAGCTTTAAGTAAGCTGACGATATGCCCTATGCATGTCGGAATGTCTTGATATATGGAAAGACTATAGCTATTATAGCTAATTAGTATGAGATGATTAAAGAGGTGAAGAATGTCAATGCACACACTCGACTTTGAAGCTCCTATTCTGGAGATTGAAAGTCGTATAGATGAGATAAAAAAACGTATCAGGTCTTGGTGAAGGGGATCTCGACAAAGAGCTTAAAACTCTGGAGGATAAACTCGCCAAGCTGAAAGCAAACATATACATGAAGCTGACACCGCCGCAGAAAGTGCTGGTGGCAAGGCATCCTGACAGACCGTACACCATGGATTATATCGAAAGGATATTCACTGATTTCGTGGAGCTCCACGGCGACAGACTGTACAGAGACGACCCTGCTATCATATGCGGAACAGCAAAATTGAACGGCGAACCTGTCCTTGTTATGGGACACCAGAAAGGGCGTAATACTAAAGAGAACATCCACAGAAACTTTGGTATGGCAAACCCTGAAGGATACCGCAAAGCTCAGCGTATGTTTAAGATGGCCGAAACTTTCAACAGGCCTATCGTTACTTTCGTAGATACACCGGGTGCTTATCCCGGTATAGGTGCAGAGGAGAGAGGTCAGGCTGAGGCTATTGCTAAGTCTCTGATGGTTATGGCTGAGCTGACTGTTCCCATGGTCACTATAGTGACAGGAGAGGGCGGTTCTGGCGGAGCTCTTGGTATAGCTATGGGTAACCGTGTTGCTATGCTTGAGCATTCGATATATGCAGTTATCAGCTGAGGGTTGTGCGTCAATTCTATGGAAGGACGCTTCATTCGCACCTAAAGCGGCTGAGGCTCTTAAACTGACGGCACAGGATCTCAAGGGGCTTAAGATTATAGATGAGATTATCAAAGAACCTGCAGGCGGAGCACATAGAGATTATGAACTCACCGCTGAAAGGGTTAAAGATTTCGTGATACGCTCTATAACAGACCTTAAGAAGATGTCCAGAGAGCAGCTTTTCGAAGACAGATACGGTAAATTCCGTGCGATGGGTGTTTTCGCAGAATAATTATGAATGAAATTTTAAGACTTGGCGAAGATGTAGCCAATATGGTGGCCGCCGGCGAAGTCGTCGAGCGGCCTTTTAACGTTGTGAAGGAACTGGTCGAGAATTCTGCCGATGCAGGAGCGACCCGTATATCCATAACAGTCGAAAACGGCGGTGTGGGTATGGTGAGGGTTGTTGACAACGGGCGTGGGATCCTGGCTGATGATCTGCCTGTGGCTGTCCAGAGATTCGCCACCAGCAAGATAAAGACTGCGGATGATGTCTATAATGTCCGTACGTTCGGTTTTCGCGGAGAGGCACTCGCTGCTATCTCATCAGTTTCTGATTTTTCTATCAAATCATGCCGAAAAGGGAAGAACGGAGCAGAGGTGAGGATAAAACACGGCGGAGAACCCGATGTTATCCCTGCACCCGAGCTTGAGGGGACAACTGTAGAGGTTCGCTCATTATTTGCCAATGTTCCTGCAAGGTTAAAATTTTTCAAAAGTTTTTCAGCGGAAGAGCGTGAGATAGCGAAATTCGTACGCTCTTTCAGCATTATAAATCCGCATATCGCAATAGAGCTTGAGATCAACGGCAAGCAGACGTACATAGCGACCGCCGGAATGGATATGACGGCTAGAGGTGTGCAGGTATTCAGAGAGAAGGATATAGTTCAGGGATTCGCAGAGTACGAAGGGCTTAAACTGGATTTCGTTACATCCTTGCCGACTGTCCAGAGATACCGCAAGGATATGATCATCGTCGGTGTGAACGGACGTGTAATCAAAGACCCTGCAATAGTTCAGGCGGTGGTTACTGCGTATCACAGGGTTATCCCCGACGGCAGATTCCCTGCTGCGTGTATATCTCTTTATGTAGACCCTGAGAAGGTGGATGTGAACGTGCATCCTGCAAAGACAACAATTAAACTGCTTGATAGCAGGGATATATTCAGCTTTGTACACCATAACATAAAAAAACAGACTGGACGATGCAGGGCACGATCAAGGGGCTGCGATGAACACAGGCGGTGATTTCATTCCGCCGTCAAGCCGCACATACTCTAATCAGTCTTCGGATTCTTCGGGCAAGTATGACCATCAGTTTGCATCGGTGGATTATAACATCGCAAACGAGATGGAGGTCGTGGAGTATACTCACTCCAACGAAGCGTCTATAGTCGAAACGCCTGATGAGCACGGCGAGATAGGTGCTATGCGTGTGGTGGGACAGCTCTTTAATACTGTGATAGTTTGCGAGAAGGCCGGGGAAGCATATTTCATCGACCAGCATGTTGCCCACGAAAGAGTGCTTTACGAGAAGTTTGTTCGTGAGATGTCTATGTCTGTCCCGAGTGTGGTTATGTACGAGCCTGTACTTATAAACGTCGGTGACGATGAGATAGCTATCGCCGAGGATAGCAAAGATGTATTCGAGCAGTTCGGGTACGAAATAGAGCCTTTCGGCGGCGACAGTCTGAAAGTGGGCAGAGTCCCTACTGACGTTTTAAACAGAGATATCGAGTCTCAGGTCAGAGGTATTCTGGCTGACCTTATTGAGCATAGAAAAGACACAGGTGTGGACTACAGAGCACTTGTAATGAGCTGTAAGGCGGCTGTCAAAGCAGGCGACAGGCTGGAGATGCACGAGATGCGTAGGCTTGTCAACGACCTATTCACCACCGACAATCCATATACATGCCCTCACGGCAGACCTATAGTTTTCAAACAGTCGGCTGATTTCTTCCTGAGGAAATTCGGCAGATGAGAATACCGATAATCACCGGTCCTACGGCAGCAGGAAAAAACTGCCGTTGTTCTAAGCTTCGCGGAGAAGCACAATATCGAAATAGTCAGTGCAGATGCTTATCAGGTTTATAAGTACATGGATATAGGGACTGCAAAACCCGACCGGTCAGAGCTTTCCGCAGCTCCGCATCACATGATAGATATTTATACCCCTGATATGACGTATTCTGCAGGGCTGTTTTTCGAGCAGGGGCAGAAGATTATCGCAGAGATTATCGAGCGTGGGAACACCCCTGTTGTGGTCGGCGGCACAGGCTTATACGTCCAGACCCTTCAGAAAGGGATATTCGCAGGTCCGGAGCGTGACGATGAACTCAGGCAGGAGCTTGAGGCGGACATGGATAGACTTGGAACTGTGCAGATGCATGGACTGCTGACCGCCTTAGACCCTGATTTTGCAGCGAAAATAGAGAAAACCGATCCTACACGTATTCTGCGTGGTCTTGAAATAAACAGGCAGCTAGGGATGAATGTGGCAAAAGCTCAGAAAGAGTTTCACCGTGACCCTGATTTCGGGTATGATATATTTGTCCTCACGGAAGACAGAAAGAAGATTTATGACCGCATCAACAGGCGTGTGGATATCATGTTTGAAGCAGGCTGGGGTACTGAAGTGCAGAAACTGCTTGATATGGGGTATGACGAAACTATGGATTCTTTCAAGGCTATAGGGTATCGTAATATCACAAAGTGTCTCAGGGACGGCAGACCTGTCACCGATGCCGCAGAGAAGATAAAGACCTTAACCAGAAATTTCGCCAAGCGTCAGCTGACTTGGTTCAGACGTATGGAAGATATAAAATATGTTGATTTATCTAGTGAAAATGAAGTAAAAAAGAGTTGAAGAGTGTATTTTCACTTGAATATAGGCGAAATATTTTATAGATTTAAATATATATAAAATTTTTATTATATTATTGATGATTTTGGGGGTAACCTAATGAGTAAGAAGATTAACATTCAGGATGTTTTCCTAAACCACCTTAGGAAAAGGAGAATATCAGCAACTATTTATCTTGTTAACGGTGTTAAGATCGAAGGTTTCATCAAGGGCTTTGACAACTTTGTCGTGATTCTGAAAGATGACTCTCAGAAGATGATTTACAAGCACGCAATTTCGACTATCGAACCATCTGAAGAGATTCTTGAAATCGACATGAACTGATGGTAACCGGTGGCGGTTTTAAACAAACCGGACTCGTAATCTATTTCAATGCTATTTTATATAACAAAAATCTGGTGAAGAACCCTGACGATATAGCTATGCCTATATTCGGTGAACCGATATTAAAATCACCTGAGTTTGACTTTTCTCATACGTCGTATTATGAACGGGAGATGGGTGACAACCTTGTCAAATATTTTGCCCTATACGACCGTGTAGAGCATCCCGACGAACTACCTGACTATAAAATTCAGGCTGTCTCTATCGAAGACTCTCTTCAGCAGGACGGCAGCAGGATTATTAATATAGATCCCGGGTATGTCGCCATGGAGAAGATAGTCGCCGCAAGCACAAAGAACTTTACTCACAGAATATATATCCGAGATAATATTTACGGCGATTTGCAGCTTCTGCGTCGCAAGGGGAAATATGTCTCTCAGGAATGGACTTTTCAGGATTATGCATTCGATTCCACACTCGGTTTTTTCGAAAAAAGCACGCAAGATACTTGAGGAGCGTATTGGAAAATCGGATACTTGTGGTATAATACCTTCAAGGTAATTTATTTGGATCAGAGGTTCTATGAAGCTTAATATTTTCTTTCTGGCACTTATAATCGGCTTGGTTGCATATATGGTTTTGGGTCATAACGGTTTGCTCAAATACCGTGAGCTTATCCGCCTGAAAAAATAATTACGAGCTGCAGCTTCATGTGACGGAAGAGAAGGTGAAAGACCTTGAGACCGAGCTTAAACAGGTTAGGAAAAAATGTTGAATATCTGGAGATGCTCATCAAAAAAAAGAGCTAAGCCTCAAGAAGCCTGATGAGGATCTTTATATCATTGAAAAAAAACCACTCTTTGATAATAAAAAAAACGAACCAGAGAATCCCGAAGAAACAAAATGAAAAAAAATTTACCGTTACTGAGATAACGAGAGCCGTAAAAGGTCTCCTTGAAGATACATTTGCGGATAATATCGCCGTTAAAGGTGAAATATCTTCATTTTCACGTTCACCTGCAGGACATCTGTATTTCGTGCTGAAAGACCAGAAGGCACAGATAAAATGCGTGATGTTCAGAGGCATGGCAGACAAGAATAAAAGCTATGACCCGCAAAACGGTGACAGCGTGGAAGCTGTTGGCGAACTGACGGTTTATGAAGCAGGCGGCAACTATCAGCTGCTTGTGAAAAAGATGGATTATGACTCTGTCGGGCTTTTCTGGCAGTTGTTTGAAGAGGTCAGAAAGAAGCTGGAAGCCGAAGGGCTATTTGCCGAAGAGCTGAAAAAACAGACCCCCTATTTACCTAAAAGGGTAGCTGTGATTACATCTCCCACAGGGGCAGCGATAAAAGACTTTTTTGATAACAATGCAGAACGACGGAGCTGTTTTTGAGGTTGATATATGGGGTGTTCCCGTGCAGGGGAAGGATGCGATTGCTCCTATAGTGAATGCTCTGTCCAAAGCAGGAGCGATGACCGACAGGTATGATGCACTGGTGCTTATGCGTGGCGGAGGGTCGCTTGATGATCTTGCCGTTTTTAACGAAGAGTATGTTGCCAGAGCCTTAGCCGCCTGTGAAGTACCTACAATAAGTGCCATAGGGCACGAAAGGGATGTTTCGATCTGCGACTTTGTGGCTGATAAGAGGGTTGCCACCCCGACAGCCGCTGCGAGCTTTCTCGGCGAGGGTTACAGCTTTGCCGGTCGTGAGCTTGATCTGCTGGGTAAGAGACTTATAAACATAATGAACCAGAAGATTATGAACTCAAATCAGCGTCTTGATATGCTGATGCAGTCTGTCGGTTCTTCATCACCTGTGAAAAGGATAGAATCTGACCGCAGACAGCTGAGATATCTGATAAAGTCTTTATCTGCTCACACTTTGCAGGTGACAGACAGGAAAAAAGCCAGACTTAATGAGCTTATAGGGATAATCAGCAGGATTTCACCTAAATCACAGATAGAAAGGCAGAAAGTCAGCCTGAATGATATGCATAGACGATTAAAAGATGCTCTTTTGAACAAAAAGAGGTCAGAATCTGATAGAATTAATATATTATTACAAAAGATTTCGGGTTTTGCCCCGGACAGAAAGGCTGAGAATTACAAAAATAGATTAGACAATTTAGTATACAGAATGAAAAGTGCTGTTAAGTCGGAAATATCTGATAATAAAAGCAGACTTGCACCATTGAACGCTAAGCTTGAAGCTCTTGATCCACACAATATTTTGTCGAAAGGGTACAGCTTTGTGATGATGGATGGCAAACCCGTTAAGAGTGTTTTTGATATCTCTTTGCAAGATGAGCTTGAAATAAGGCTAAATGACGGTTATATTAACAGCTTCGTTACTGGAAAGAAAGTCTCGGAGGAGAACGATGGATAGGATTCCTATTACCCCAGAAGGTTTTGACAAGCTTAAGAAAGAACTGGAAAGACTTAAGACAGTCGAAAGGAAAGAAGTTGTTGCTGCCATTGCAGAAGCACGCAGTCATGGGGATTTGAGTGAAAACGCAGAGTACGACGCTGCCAAAGAGAGACAGGGGATGATCGAAGCGAGAATCGCTGAACTCGAAGGCAAGATTGGTCGTTTTCATATTATAGATACTAAAACGCTTTCAGGTAATAAGGTTGTATTCGGTGCGACTGTTGTTATCGAAAATATTGATACAGAAGAACAAAAAAAACATATAAAATCGTAGGTCCGGACGAGGCTAATATCTCAAACGGAACTATATCAATCATGTCTCCGCTCGCCAGAGCACTTGTGAACAAGCAGGTTGGCGACGAAGCACTTGTTATCGCTCCCGGCGGAGAGATAGAGTACGAGATATTAGAAGTATCTTTTAAATAAAATTGTGCTTTTTCACTCGTAACCCTGTCATAAATGTATATAATTTATGTATAGGGAAAACAGGTGACTTATGAAAAGTATAATTACTATCTTATCGGCTTTAATTCTTACTACTACGGTTTCATCCTTCGCATACGACTCTTACGAAGAATATGTCAGACAGCAGATGAAGGAATATCAGACATATCTCGAAGAGATAGACCGTGAGTTTACGTCCTTTCTGAAACAGAAATGGAAATCATACGAAGGCGAAAAAAAACCAAAGCAGCTTTTGGATAAACCAAAACCTGTTGATATCCCAGTAGCTAAGCCTATGCCGAAGCCTGAACCTATAAAAAATCACTCCGAAACCGGAGCCGAAACCTGAGCCTGTGGTTGAAAAGCCTGAACCTGAACCGACCGCAAAACCGTCACCTGAACCTGTGACTACGCCTGAGCCTATTGTTCCTGCTCCGATTGTGAAAGACCCTGTAATTAAAGAACCTGTTGTTACAGCCCCTGAACCTAAGCCTCAGTACATCCCTAAAGAGGAGGCAGAGGGGTTCGGACTTTCATTCTATGGCAATAATCTAAATATACCGATCGATAAAAAAACTCGTGACATTTGCGAAGCGTCCTCTCTCATCCGAATCCATTGCTGAATGGTGGGAGGCGATTGCATCGTCCGATTATAAAAAGACACTGAAATACCTGCAAAGTACAGCCGACAGGATGCAGATAGGGGACTGGGGGTATGTTAACCTTGTTGAACGCTTCTCTGCGAAACTGCTTGGTAAGACTCCCGAGCGTAAGATGCTTGTCTGGTTTTTTTTCCTGAACAAGGCAGGGTATGATGCAAAACTTGGGTATTCCAAATCAGGTGTGACCAAGGTTATGATGCCGACCGACAGTCAGATATACGGTACGCCTTATTACACTTTTTTCAGGTGTAAGATATTACGTTATAGATGTTTTCGGCAAGAAAGAGCCGACAGAAAGTCTCTATACTTATAAAGGGAAATACCCTGATGCCAAGAAGAGACTGTCTCTGATAAATATGGACTATCCGAAACTCGGCTTCGCAGGGTTCAGCAGAAATCTCGAATTCGAAACAGACGGCAAGAAGCATAAAATTAAAGCCATAGCAAACAGATACAATGTGGCTTTCCTTAATAACTTTCCGCAGGCGGATCTAGCTGTTTATACAGGGGCTAAAACACCCGACTGGATAGATCAGACTATACTCCCTGAGCTGAAAAAAGATTCTGGCAGGGAAGAGCAAGCGTGAGTCTATCAATATACTACTCAAATTCGTACAGACGGCATTCGAGTATAAGACTGACGATCAGCAGTTTGGCAGAGAGAAATTTCTATTCACCGAAGAGACCTTATACTATCCTTATTCCGACTGTGAAGACAGGAGTGTTCTGTTCGCATATCTGGTGGAAAGGCTTACCAAGCTGGATGTAGTCATGCTGGATTTTCCTGGGCACATAGCTGTTGCCGTGGATATGGGGAGTGAAAATACAGGTGCTGTTGTCTCTTATAAAGGGAAGAATTATTCGGTTACCGACCCGACATACATAAATGCTACTGCCGGTATGATAATGCCGCAATACAAAAAATACAAACCCGGGTATTATAGAACCGCAAATGAGGTAAGTTTATGAATAGACTAATGGTTATTGTAATGATTATTGCTTTTGCTGCCACATCTTTTGCTCAGACTGATAAGAAGGCTGTGAGGAAACAGCCGAGCATCGCTGTTCAGAAAAAACTTCAGTTTTTTTTAAGCTGATGGCAACGGAAGAGAAGACCATTCTGGAGAAATATATAACATGCCTGAATACTGTCGATTCTGATGAAGGGCTTCAGGTTTGTAACAATAAACGACGTGAGATGTCAGGCAAGCTTCGCCAGATAGCCTCCCCTGCAAATAGACAAAAAAGCTCAGAGAGGAGCTGTCCCTCAGCAGCCTCCGGTGAAGCAATAGCCATGATATATCAGGAAGCTATGGATATTCAGGCGGAAGGGTATAACTGTGCTGAAACAGTTCTGATGCTGGTGGGGAAGTATTATCTGAATGACATCAATTTCAACTATGCTAATCTTGTGACAGGTTTTGGCGGCGGTATAGGGCGTAGCAGGCTTGAGACCTGCGGTGCTTTAACAGGGAGTGTTGTTGCACTTAGCATGCTGATAGGGCGTGACGACCCTTCTGTTGACGTTGACCCTATACATGAAAAGGTTTCAGCTTTCAGAGATATCTTCTTAGCCAAATTTAAGAAATCTGTCTGCGGTGAACTCCGTGAAGGGCTGGAAGGCGAGGAAGCAAAGATGATGTGCCATGAACTGACAGCAGGCACTGTTGCAGCTCTATTTGATTATCTGGATAGTTTAGGGGTAAAAAAAGAAATAATATGCATACAAAAAAAGCTTTTCATCATTTTATTTGCGTTCCTGCTTGTCGGTTGCGGAGGGACTAAGGATATGTCCGGCCTCACTCCTAAAGAGCTGTTTGAGAAGGGGAAAGCAGCAAAGTCCCATGATTTAGATTTAGCTGTAAAGTATTATACTGAAACGATTAAACTCGATCCTGACTATAAATGTGCTTATAATAACAGAGGAGTTATTTATTTTCAAACAAAGAGATATTCCGAGGCTATTTCAGATTATAATAGAGCTCTTGAGATAGATCCTGATTACAGCTTGCCTTACTATAACAAAGGTAAATTGTATCATGCTCAAAGGGAGTATCAAAAGGCGTTGGAGGAGCTGAGTAAATCTATCGAGAAGAACCCGAGATATAAATATGCATATAATTACCGTGGTCTGGTGTACAGCAGTTTAAAAGAGTACTCCAAAGCTATGGTAGATTATAATAAAACGATAGATCTTGACCCAGATTTCGCCACTGCGTATATGAATAAAGGGCTTACTTTTGCAGCTCTCAAAGAGTATCAAAAAAGCAATGGATGCGTATAATAAGAGTATATCACTTGCACCGAGTTATGCTAAAGCATACAGCAATAGAGGATTATTATTCGGAAAACTTAGAGAGTATAACAGTGCACTAAAAGACTTAAATAAGGCAATTGAACTGAACCCTACGTATTACAAAGCATTTAACAATAGAGGTGTTGTTTATAAAAAATCTAAAGAACTACGCAAATGCACTGGCTGATTATAACAAAGCAATTGAACTGAATCCTGAATATATTGTGGCAATTTCCAACAGAGGAAATCTGTTTGTAGATATAAAAGACTATCCTAATGCTATCTTCAATTATAATAAGGCTATAGAAATTGACGCAGATAACTATATTCCGTATAAATACTTAGCCATTTTCTATATGAAAGTTGATGACTTCTGCAATGCATGCTCTAATTATAAAAAAAGCGAAAGAGTTTGGCTATACTGAAAGGATATCTAAGTTAGAAAAGCAGTGTAATTAGTTCTTTTTTCTTCTTTTTTAGGGAATTCGAGGACTTTGCCGCCAGAATCATTCTCTGCAGGGTCATCCATGACAGTCTCTTTTTTTTCACCGTCGGTCTTCACGACAGGCTTAAAACTGAACATAAATTCAGGCTTCACAGGGTCGTTGAATATGGCACTGATAGCATTCAGAGGGATATAGAGTGATTCCCAGTTACCTGAGAATTTCATGTTTACCGTGATGCAGTCTTCTTCTAGGGATAGTTTGTCATAGGAGTGAGGGCTGAAAACAAGGACAAGACCATTCTTGTTTTCGTCGCGAGAAGACCCCTTGAACCGACGATGAGCTCAGGGTGTGGCATAAGGTGTACATAAAATTTTTTCGTATTCTTTCAGTATTTCCTGAAAAATGTTTTGTCGAAATTGATTCATTATTAAAACCTTATAGTAACTATATCATTAGTTCGCGTGTAGTCAATTAAAATGAATCGTTTCGAGTCTTTTGACAGTTACAGAGTTCTCTGACAGTGCGGAATTCACCGCTTGCCTGAGTGATCATTTTGGTGAAAACTTCTGCCGTTGCAAGTGCGTCACCGAGGGCTGTGTGTCTGCCGTTGCAGGTTACACTATATTTCTCAAGCAGGTGATCAAGGCTGTAGTGCTCATCTTTTTTTTGATGATGGCATTGGAGTAAATCAGCATAGTATCAAGACTGTAGTTATGCATTTCACAACCGAAAGAGTTCATCATCTCTTTATTGATCATCTTAATGTCGAATGCTATATGATGTCCTACGATGATGGAGTTGTCGCAGAAATTAATAAAATCTGGCAAAACCTCATCAACAGTGGGCTTGTCTATAACCATTTCGTCAGTGATATTGTGCCATTTGATAGATTCCTTAGGGATCATTTCCTCTGGATTTATGAAAGAGTTATAGAAGTCTATAATTTTATAGTTTTGCACTTTGACGGCTGCTACATTGATTATGCGAGCTGAGTTTATATCAAGACCTGTGGTTTCGGTGTCAACAATAGAAAATACAGCGTCTTCGATATTTTCATCCAGTGTTTTACTCTTATTTATATTTTCGCATTTCTTGTTAACAAAATGAGCAATCGGGTCTGTGGGGACTCCTATATCTTGCTTTTTGTTGAACAATTTACCAATCATGATGAAAATTCTCCAGTAAAATACTATTTGATTTACTCTGTATATTAGAACGTAAATTGATTTATTGCAATATCCTTTCACAAGTCTTACATTATTATTTCGTATTCTTTAAGTAGGTAAGCAATGCCCTTTTTTTTAATGAAAGATACCGCAAGGTTCTGAAAATCTCTCTCCCTGCCGCTATGCATAATCTATTGAACATGGTTCAGGCTATGATTGATATGTTTTTTTGTGGGGCGTATATCTGCCATAAGTGTGGCTGCCGTTGGTGTCAGTATGCAGTATATGGGGCTGATGTATGCTTTTATGTCGCTCATATACGTTGGAACTAATGCTCTTGTGTCACGTTTTTTCGGTGCAAGAGACATGGAGAAGGCAGGGCAGGCAATCTTTATGATGATCTGTTTCTCGTTTGTGATATCCGTGCCTTTAACCTATGTTGCTTACAATTATGGTCCTTTTCTTTTTTAATATACTTAATACGGGGGGAAGAAGTTGCCGTGCAGGGGACTGCCTACATGAAGATGTTCGCTTATGGAGTCCCTGCAATGTTTGTTATGGGTGTATTGTTCAGCGGAATGAACGCCATAGGTGCAACAAAAAAAATCCCGCTTTTCATCAGCATAACAGGCAACATCCTGAATGTGATACTGGATTATGTTCTTATATTCGGTAAGCTCGGCTTCGAGCCTATGGGGATACGTGGTGCAGCTCTGGCGACCGTGATAGTCATATATTTTCAGATAGTTTTATATCTGTATGTTTATCTGGGTCGTAAAAAAACTTGCGATTACTGTCAAACTTGATTTCGTTCTGCTGTGGCGAGCTCTTAAAGTCGCTGTACCGACTTGGATAGAGAGGATATCGTCTCACCCTTCATATCTTGTCCTTTCTGCATTAGTGGCAAAATACGGCGTAGATTCCCTCGCTGGATATCAGGTGGGGCTCAGGCTCGAAGGGCTGGCTTTTATGCCGGGGATAGGGTTCACACTGGCTGGAATGGCTCTTGTAGGGCAGGGGCTTGGTGCCGGTAGCCTGAAGAGGCAGAGAAGGATGCAGTGGCTACTGTGGTATCTGCGGCTGTGATTATGGGGTTTATAGGGGTGCTGATGATAGCTTTTGCACGTCCGATGGCGTCTGTATTCACTGATAATCAAGCCGTTGTGGAGAGTGCGGCGGTGTATCTGCGTGTTATGGGTGTCTCTCAAGTGCCGCTGGCTATAACTTTTGTCCTGTCTGGCTGTCTGCGTGGTGCAGGTGATACCAGATGGACTTTTATTATAAATACTATATCTCTTTGGTTTGTGCGTATCCTTCCTGCCTGGCTGATATCTTACGTCACGGGCACACCTATGTGGATTTACATTATTGCGGTAGTGGAGACTTTTATCAGGGCTTATGTGCTTGTACGCCGCTTTCAAAAAGGGCACTGGAAATATATAAAAGTTTAGCGTTCTTACGTGTTCTGAAATATTCACTCTTTTCTGCTGATACGTTAACTTAGTATACGATCAGCCGTTTTGTATCCTGTGTAAACAGATATTAATACCATATAAAAAAGGTGAATTATTTTTCACATATTTTTTGTAAATTTGAGTTTATTTATCCATTTTAAGTGTTAAACTATAAGTTAGTAAGTAAGCATACGTTTATAACACTTATTTTCAGGAGGAACAGATATGGTAAATAATGATTTCTATTCACAAGACTTCCACGGACCTTACGAGATGTATGATGTCGGTGATTTGGTTCTGGAAGAGGGTGGAACAATACGCGGATGTCAACTGGCATACTCTACATTCGGAGACTGAACGCTGCAAAAGATAATGCTATACTGATTCCTACATGGTATTCAGGCACCAGCAAGATTATGGAGCAGGTTTACGTTGGAGAGGGGCATGCTCTTGACCCTTCTAAATATTTTATAATAATCATCAATCAGATAGGTAACGGTCTTTCGACATCGCCGCATAATACGCCGCACCCTATGGGGATGGCAAACTTTCCTAAAGTCCGCATAGGTGATGATGTTCGTGCTCAGCATAAGCTTATCACGGAAAAAATTTGGTATAGAGTCATTGGCTCTTGTCGTGGGTGGTTCTATGGGGGGGGCACAGCAGACTTATGAGTGGGCTGTAAGGTATCCGGATATGGTAAAAAAGAGCTGCTCCGATAGCAGGGACTGCGAAGAACTCAGAGCATGATTTCATGTTCGCTCAAACACTTGCTGAAGCTATCATGTCTGATCCTGCATGGGATAACGGCTGGTATCTGGAATCATCAGATGTCCATCAGGGACTGCTCCGTCACGCTAAGATGTGGAGCGTGATGGGATTCAGCACTGAGTTTTTTTGTTCAGAAAAGATATAAAGACCTTGGGTTTTCATCTGTTGATGATTTCGTGTACGGTTTTTTTTAAATGCATATTTTGGTGTTATGGACCCTAACAATCTTCTATGTATGATGTGGAAGTGGCAGAGAGCGGATGTCAGCAGAAATACCGAGGGTGATTTAGCTGCTGCACTCGGCAGGATAAAAGCGAAAACATATGTGATTCCTATTAATGAAGATATATTTTTCCCTGTGAGAGATTGTGAGGCTGAGCAAAAGATGATTTCTGACAGCGAATTGAAAGTTGTTGAGACAATTGACGGTCATCTGGGGCTTTTTTGGTACGGATGCTAATTATATGGTGCAGGTGGATAAATATCTGAAAGAACTGCTTGCATTTGAAGTCTGATCTTCGAAGGAATATAATCAATCCCCCCAATTTTGGTAACAGGATTGGGGGGTGTTTCAAGAGTTTTTTTTCTGCTTTTTACAAATCTTTTAACCGTTACGTTACTTTTCAACTAATCTTTTAGACAGAATGCAGTATAATGAAGAAAAGCTTATAAGTGGAGACAGTAATGCAGTGGTACATCAGAGTTATGAAAAACTATTTCGGTTTTCAAGGCCGTGCAACAAGGGAAGAGTATTGGTATTTCACTGCTTTTAATATTCTGTTTTATGTCGCTGCGATAGGTTTTGATACGGTTACTATGATGCCCGTATTTAGTGTGTTTTATAGTCTGGCGGTATTGTTTCCGGGGATTGCTGTTTTTTTTCAGGAGAATGCATGATACAGGCAGGAGCGGCTTGTGGATACTTATCGGTTTTATCCCCTTTATCGGAGTAGTCGTTCTCATCTATTTTCTCATACAAGATAGTAAACCTGACAATGAATACGGTCCAAACCCGAAAAAACATAATCATACTTTAAGGGATATATATCTCTGCTTCACCATCAATGACAATTTTATTTTTTAACCTTGCAAACAGTTTCAAAAAATACCCTGCGTTTTTTTTATATCCACGTCTTTTACTATTACTGTGGCAGTGACTGTGTCGTTTATGTAGACAGGTCTTTTAAATTGCAATGACTGGGCCACATAAACACACCCTTCACCGGGTATCTTTGTGCCAAATAAAGCGGAAAAGAAGGATGCGGACATTAACCCGTGTGCAATACGTTTTTTTATATCTGGAGTTTTCGGCATACTCTTCATCTATATGTACCGGATTTCTGTCACCGGATATCCCTGCAAAACCTTTAATATCAGCATCTGTAATCGTTTGAGAATAGCTAGCTTCCATACCTACTTCAATCTGTTCAATAGGTATATTGTTAAATACTGCTTGGTGGCTCATTAGCTTCTCCTTTTTTAGGTTTTCTTTTGTAAGCTCTATTGCAGGGTTGCCGAATACTGTCATACCGGCAGGCACATTTTTAGTCACGACAGCCCCAGCTCCTATTACAGCCCCAGCTCCGATTCTAAGAGGTTTTCCTTGTCTGCCGTGTTTTATTATTACGCCAGTGCCTATATAGCATGATCCTCTATCTCTATATTGCCATTACATTTAACAGCCGGAGCAAAAGTGACATAGTCACCGATAATGCAGTCATGAGCAACGTAGCTATATATGTTTGCCTGAAAGCTTTTACCTATTTTTTTTACATTTGAGGTAATTGTAACGTATGGACATAATATGTGTCCTTTTTTCTATATCAGCACTTTGTGCTACAAATGTATTATTGTGAGTGAGTGAATATAGTTCGCAGCCTTTTTTCTTCAAGCATATTAGATATTTTCATCCTTAATGCAGCATCAGCAATAGTTACTATCACCTTGCTCCCTTTCTCAAAGTCATAGTCTCGTTCATTACCAAGAAAAGGTGCTGAGTATCCATAGCGATTGTATTCTTTGTCATCTAAGTCAAAATAACCTAGTATTTCTACTTTATTATCAAAAAAGTTGATTATTGGAATAAATGTATTCAGTTATTTCAGATGTAAAACCGCCTGCTCCAACGATATAAACCTGCTCGTTCATTATGTTTTCCTTAGTGTCAATGATAATTACAATATACCCTATATCCCGTATTAACGTCAATTGTATAAGATTTTAAGCCACTTTATAGAATACATCATATTTAATTATTATAGATAACGAGATCAATAAAAATAGTTATATTGTTAAATGATTTTATTAATGTCGCTAAGGGTTATTCTGGTTAGTCGTGCTTATACTACGCCCAGCGTGACGCCGCCGGTAGTGCAGGGTTACAAATCCATTTTCGAGGATGCTGTTAAAGCTAGTGAAATAGCTAATGACAAAGAGAAAACATCTGTAATGATAAATTTTGCTGTAACTAGTCTTAATCCATCGGTACGCTTCACCATCGGTTTTTTGGGAGGTGATGCCGTAGCAAGATGTGACATAGCTATAACCACCAATGTGCTCGATATGGATAACCAAGAGATCATGACGAGCATTGCGGATGGAAGCGGAGCCGGCAATAATAGTTCAGGTAGTGCTTGTGAAGGTGGTGCGACAGCAATTGCAACAGCTGTTGATTCTTGTATGAAGGCTGCCCTTGAGAAAACAGCATATAATCCCGTAAAATTGCAGCTGATATGGTTTACGTCATTGTGCTGCAGTTTCTAGTGTTGTACAAGTTGTTCTAACTATTCATAATTTTGGAGTATGGCTTAAATAAGCTTTTTTACCGTCGAGCGTAGACCAGAATGCGTTCGCCTGCTTCTTAAAAAACAGCATTATCTACCATCGGATTGGATACTTTCGCCATGTGTTGATAGTCGATTTTACCCTCTGTCACTGCTTGTATACCGGCATCGAAACACGCTTTTTTCAACAATATGCCTCCTGTACTGATAAGCGTGCTGAGAGATAATTTCAGAAGCAGGCAGAAAAAAACTCACCAATAAGGTTTATACTTTCGCAATGAGAATCCCATTCTCTGAACATGCTTTTTTAAAGCATCGAAATTATTATCTATATTCGGAAAACCTGCTGCACTGAAAACGATAAAACTTTGTTCTTTGTTTGTGGCGTATCTATTAGGGTGTGCAATAGCTCCGTCTTTTTTTTCATTAATGTGGATGTATGGTTCAAATATAGGGAGCAGACGATCCATAAAGGTCTTCATGATACCTGTGACATTGAAGATATATAGCGGCGAGGCAAAAATGATCAGGTCAGCTTTTGAATAATCTGCCAAAAGTTTATGCATGTCGTCGTTGTGTATACAGAGCCCGGGAGTTTTTTTTGTCCAGCATGTATAGCAACCTGTGCATTGATTTATATTTAAATCTATCAGTCTATGCTTTTTTGACATGCCCTCCTGCATTTTCAGCCCCTTCAATAAATTTATCCAGCATAAGTGTTGTTTTGCTGTATTTCTTACCCCTTACGCCTCCGTCAAAGACGACTATATCTTTTATTTGCCTGTGTTGAACAGTTTTGTAGTTATAATCTTGTTTTCTGTCTTCTTGGACAGCATTTACTGCGGAGCTGTTGAAGAGTTTACTAAGCTGTAAAACAATGTTGATATCCCCTTCAATCTCGTATTGTTTTAAAAGATAGGCAACATCACCGTCGATATCACCGTTTATTATGTTCAGCCATAGATTTGAATCAGCTATAATTGTAACGTCGGGGTTTTTATGCGGTGTTTTGTTATATTCGCACTTCATGTCTTTAATGATGATATGAGATATCTGCTCCTCATCCCCACTGAGCCTGAATTGTACGACAATATTGACACCTTTGGCAGCCTTTCTATTCAGCCCATACCGGAGAGCTTCAAAAGCATCCTTCAGGTTATTAAATCGTATTTTATACTCAGGTCTTGTCATTAAATAACTTGGTAAGAGGAGAGAAGCAGGTATCCCAATCAGGATTTGAGGTAATATTGCTGCGATATTAGAAATAATAATATTATTCGCTGTATGAGAGTTGTATTTTATTTGAACTAACACGAATGCTACTGCAAAAAAGAAAAGCCCAAAGAATGCTGATTTTATTATTGATTCTGATAAATGTGTCACTATCGGTAATAGATTTCGGATATCTATTTACAGAAAAATAATATGTGAATGGCTTAAAACGTATTAAAGGCGGAATCAATGCAATGAGGAATAGGATCAGATAAATAGTCATTGGTATTACATTCATATCAGTATCCTAAGTTGATTGTTAAGTCGGTGTCAGTCTCAACGATAAATTGTGATTCCTCAAAATTTGCTCCTCTGAACTTCGGTCTGATATTATTGCTGAAACCATAACCCTCTTTAGGTATTCCGAATAGGTTTTTTTTATCGAGAAGGCTGTTGCTGTTTTCATCATGAAAAAACCGAAACAGCATAAACACCTGTTGGGATATCTTTAAATACATATGTTAATTTTTTTTCAGATTCTATGTCGATGGCAACCCCTCTGAAGGATGTTTCAATGTTTGAGAATTTTTCGGGAGAATTATATAAGCCTATTTGGATTTTACCATTTTGATTAATTATATTAGTGACAGTAATGACAACGCTGTGCATAGGAGTGTCTGATGCGTATGCATGAGCAGAGTAGAAAGCTAACATAAACGGAAGAACATATATTAGTAACTTTTTTCATCCTTTGCCTCCTTTTGTCATCATGATAAATAGAGTTTAGAGGCCGGTCATTCACATATGTTAATCAGTGTGTTCTTTTTTTCAAGCGACTGAGGTGCTGAGGGGTTATCCCCAGAAATGTGGCTACATGGTATTGCGGTATTTTATCCAGTAAGTAAGGGGTGTTGTTCATAAACTCGTCAAATCTTTCTTTGGCACTTTTGGTTTGCTTGTCGATGATAATATTATGAATATAAGAGTAAGCTTCTTGACTTAGAATCCTTCCAAGGTGTTCGCTCTTTTTTTTGTTTATCATATAGTAACATAAGGTCTGAATGATGCATTCCGACCAGCTCACAGTCTGCCAACGCTTCAATCGACAGCTTAGACTCAGACTGGTTTATGAAGCTGTCATAATCCACAACAAATAAATTTGTCATGTGTGAGTTTTCGTCATTAAAGAAGATGGACCAGGTATAATCTTTACCATTTTCATCAAGGATATAAGCCCTTGCTAATCCATTGTTTATGAATAATAGCTGATCACACACATCTCCGATGTTATGGATCATTTCACCTTTTTTTATATTTGATAAGTTTTAGTTTTTTTCTTTATGGAGTTCCATTCAAAAAACATTCAGTGAGATATATTTGCTGATAAAACTCTTGTATTGATCAAACATAATGCCCTCTTAAGCTGATTAATACGGGTAAAAACATGCGAACCCACTGCTGAATGGGGGGTTTAACTGTGCGGCATTTGTCTGCGGCACGGTCGCATCTGGGGTGGAAGACACAGGCGTTGTCGAATTCGGAATTATTGAAGGTTATAGTCCCTTTGATTGTATTCAGATATTCCCTGCTGTCGCCGATTCTCGGCACACAGCTTTGCAGGTTTTTTGTATACGGATGATGCATGCCGTTATTTTTGAGCTGACCCGCTGTCAGTCTTTCCATTATCTCCCCTGCATACATAATAAAGCTTTCGTCAGCCACCTGAGCAAGGAGCGACAGGTCATGTGTGATGAATATTATAGATAGGTTTTTTTCAACGTTCAGTTTTTTAAGCAGTTTCACTATCTGAGCCTGTATAGTAACATCGAGTGCTGTTGTCGGTTCGTCTGCAATGAGTATCTCAGGATCGGATGCGAGAGCCATGGCTATCATAACCCTCTGATTCATTCCGCCTGATAACTGATGAGGGTATGTGTTGAGTCTCTCTTCTGGGTGAGGTATCTCCACTTCCGTCAGGAGTTCGACCGCTCTTGCTCTGGCTTGAACTGAGCTTAGCTCAGGCTGGTGGATACGTATGGTTTCAATAAGCTGACTGCCTATGGTGAAAACAGGGTTAAGTGACGCTGTGGGGTTCTGGAATATCATAGATATCTTGCTGCCTCGTACGGCACGGAAATCATTTTCGACCTCCAGAGTTACACCGTCAAGTGTTATAATGCCGTGAGTTTTGACCACAGGCTTGCTTATCAGGTTGAGTATAGATTTTGCGAGTATGGTTTTGCCGCTCCCTGATTCGCCTGCGATGCCGAGTATCTCGCCTTTTTTTCAGGGTGAGCGATATATCACGTAAGATTATAAATGGGTTTGAAGTGTTTTTTAAGTTCGATAGTCAGATTAATTATTTCAAGCATGTCAAAATATATTTGATATTTCCTCCGTTGTCTATAAAATATAGTGTAGAATTGAATAGCAGCATTTGAACAAGATTGCTTAGCGGCAGTCTTTTTTTTGTCTTTAAAATTAATCGAGGTTTTGCTTGCGAATTCCTGAAACTAAAATAGATGAAATAATAGAGCAGACAGATATCTTTCAGCTTATCGATGAGGTCGTTCCTCTGAAAAAAAGGCAGGCAACAGCTATAAAGGTCTTTGCCCGTTTCATACAGAGAAAACTCCGTCGTTTAATGTTCACCCTGATAAGGGGTATTTTCACTGTTTCGGCTGTGGAGAGGGGGGGGAACTCCATCTCTTTTGTGATGAAGTATCATAATCTCAGCTTTCCCGATGCAATAATAATGCTGGCGGAGCGTTGCGGAGTGACACTCGAGTATGATCAGAATGTCAGTCAGGACGCAAAAGATATTGTGGCACTTCATGAAGAGCTTATACTCGATTCACGTAAGTTTTTTGTATTCCAGAGAAGGGAAGACTGCTCTTAACTATTTATATAAGAGAGAGTTTTCTGATCAGCTCCTTGAGGAATTCCAGATAGGTTATTTTCCGCCCAGAGTAGATACGGATAAATATGTCAGAAAGTATGACAAATCTATTTTGATCAATTCCGGACTTTTTAAAGAGGGTCAATACGGGCTGAGGCTTATGTTTTATGACAGGGTGATGATCCCCGTTAAGGGTGTCACAGGGAAGACCATAGCATTCTCAGGCAGGACGATCACCGACCAGCAGCCTAAATATATAAACTCTCCAGAGACAGAGGTCTTTAAGAAACGCCGTGTACTTTTTTAATATGGATAAGGCGAAGGGTGCTCTGAGAAAGATGGAATACGCAATGGTTGTCGAAGGTTATTTTGATGTTATGCGTCTGCATGAGCACGGGTATAAAAATTGCGTGGCATCCATGGGTACAGCCCTCACGAAAGAGCACATTGAGCTTCTCAGACGATACACTGGCGATATATATATGCTTTTTTTTGATGGTGATCAGGCAGGGTATAACTCTGCACTAAAGTCGCTGGAGACATTTATTCAGTCTGATACTTTCCCTTTTGTCGTGTTCCTGCCGGATGGGGAAGACCCTGATTCGTTTATAGCCAAACACGGGAAGGATGGATTCGATCAGTTTGTGGACTCAAAGAAGGATCTGTTTCTCTTTGCTGCAGAGGTAGTTATAAAAAAAATCGAAAGATTTCAATGCAAAACTCCGTGGACTTGATAGAATTAAAGAACTACTAATGACAATAAAGAGTCCATACAGAAAAGATTATTATGTCCAGAAACTAGCTGTAATGTTTCAGATAGATGAAAATACTTTGCGAAAGGATATTGATATTTCTGCCGCAAAAAAAACTAGATTAAGAAAGACGGGGGGGGAGTCACGGGAGCAGGATTCAACCAAAAGAGGGGTTACTTATTTCTGTGAAAGAGATTTTTTAGCCGCACTCGTTCAGCTTCCGGAAGATGTTTCCCTTATGATGACCGAGAACATTCTGCCTGAGTATTTCAATGACAAGAAAATGTTGGAAATATATAAGAAAGTTCTTGATGTTTTGCAGAATGGTGATAATATCAATGTCCTTTTGAGTACGCCCGATATAGCTAGGGAGCTTTCTCCTGTCATCATAAGTGATTTGAATTCGGACTTGTACCGTATGGCATCTGCCAGCAGAGAAAAGATTCTGGCAAATTCTGTTAAGGACACCATAAACCGCAAGATCAAAGATAGTGCGGATATGGACGAAAAAACGCAGACTTTTAATAGAAAAAATTCAATGCAAAGAAGCAAACTCAGGTAAAGACCGACCCGGAGGATTGATACTTTATGTCTATGTCTTTAAAGATTAAAAGCCCCGAAGTTAAAAAACGTTATTGCACTTGGAAAAGAGAAGGGCTTCCTCACTTTCGACGAAATAAATGAAAACCTTTCAGAAGATATTACCTCACCTGAACTTATAGATGAGATTATGATGCTCTTGGCTCAGTTGAAAATTGACGTCATTGATGCTAAATCCGACAAAAAAAACCTATACACAGGTGACGAAGACGACGATGAAGACGCTCTTGCTATACTGAAAGAGGTCGAAGAGACAATCAGCACTGATGACCCTGTCAGGCTGTATTTGAAAGAGATGGGTAATATACCTCTGCTCAACCGTGAAGAAGAGATAGAGGTTGCTAAAGAGATAGAAGAAGGGCAGAGAAAAGTAGTTCGTGCCGTACTCCTGTACCCGAACACTGCTATGAAGATTATGGATATCGCCCGCAATATCAGAAATGATAATATGCGTCTCAAAGATATCATAGATATAGACGACGGTGTCGATGCCGATAATGAAGAGCTTGATGCTGTTGAAAACGACCATGATGAGATAGAAAACCAAGAGAACGGCAAAGAGCAGGAAGAGCAGAAAGAAGCCGCTCCGGAGCCTGATCCTGAACCTGAGCCTGAACCGCAGAAAACACTTGAAGAGATAGCCGCCGAGATGGAGCTGGAACAACAGCTTCAGGAAGAGCGTGATGAGCAGATCAAAGTTCAATACACAGGCATACTTGAAGACATCGCGGATGAACTCCATAAGAATATCGAGCTGAACGACAAGATCAAAGAGAATAAATGCTCTATCGACGAGATGCTCACTATAAAGATGAAGATACACGAGTCTGTTGACGATATTACGGCTAAACTGCTTGAGATCAAGGTCAACTACTCTAAGATATGCAACATCGCCAACGAGATAAAAGATGCACACCAGTCTATTTATGACTCATCAAGAGACATAGATAAGATTTGTAAACTTATAAAATATGCAGACTATACAGATGCCGCCGCCGTAACAGAAGATGAGCTCAAAAGAGCCTGCGAGAACAGAGGTATGTCTGCCCCTGATTACGCTATTATTATCAAGAAATATACTAAAGCGAAGAAAGGGCTTGAAGACTGTATTAACGGGCTTGGTTTTGATAAAGCCGAGCTTGACCTTATCCACGATTCTCTCCTCACGGGTGAGAACGAAACAGAAATGGCGAAATCAAAGCTCATTGAAGCCAACCTTCGTCTTGTTGTTTCCATCGCAAAGAAATACACAAACAGAGGTCTCCAGTTCCTCGACCTTATTCAGGAAGGGAACATCGGTCTGATGAAGGCTGTGGAGAAGTTTGAGTATAAGCGTGGATATAAATTCTCTACCTATGCAACATGGTGGATCAGACAGGCTATCACAAGGGCTATTGCTGATCAGGCAAGAACCATCCGTATCCCTGTCCATATGATAGAAACCATTAATAAGATGATGAAGATCACAAGACAGCTCCAGCAGGACATGGGCAGAGAACCGACTCCTGAGGAGATTTCCAGTAAAATGGATATCCCTGTCGAAAAGATCAAAAAAAGTAATGAAGATAGCCAAAGAGCCTGTATCTCTTGAGACTCCGATAGGGGAGGACGAGGACAGCTCACTTGGTGATTTTATAGAAGACAAATCTGCTAAGAACCCGTCGGAAGAGGTGACATACCTCAAGCTGAAGGAACATACTAAGCAGATTCTGGAGACACTCTCACACAGAGAGGCGAGTGTCCTGAAACTAAGGTTCGGTATCGAATGTGATTCCGATCATACTCTTGAAGAGGTAGGTAAGCAGTTTAATGTTACACGTGAACGTATCAGACAGATCGAAGCAAAAGCACTTCGGAAGTTACGTCACCCTACCAGAAGCAGGATTTTGAAAACCTTTACTGAATAAGATAAAAACTATTGACAAAGTTGTCAATTTTGGTTAAAAAAAGTAACCCCGCTAACGTGGGCTCGTTGTGGGTGTAAAACCTTTTTTTTGAGAGGGCAGATGCACTACAGTGGGTGAGCCGAAACAATTCGTTTGAGTCGGCTTAAACGGAACGGGAGCTAAGCAGTGATTCGTTACTGTTCAGCGATATATAGAGTTATCTATGATGGATAATTCTTAAACAATTAAATAAGGGCCAATAGCTCAGTTGGCTAGAGCCACCGGCTCATAACCGGTAGGTCGTTGGTTCGATTCCAACTTGGCCCATTTATATTAAGTAGCTCCCTTTATCGGGAGCTGCCTAATCTGCTTTACAAAATACGGTATGGGAAGAGTGATAAAAGTTAAGGATATACTAAACTTTTTAGAGAGTGGATTCGCTGATTTAACCCGACAATACGATTGGGATAATAGCGGAAGACAACTGATCATAAAGGATCAGGAGATCAAAAAAAACTGCTCTGGCACTAGACCCTACAGAAAAGGTTATAGAAGAAGCGATAAAACAGGGGTGTGAGTTACTTATAACTCATCACCCCCTTTTTTTTGGCAAAATCAAAAGTCTGGACTCTTCTAAACCATTCGACTCAAAGATAATAAATGCAATCAAGAACGATCTGTCCATAGTTGCCGCCCACACAAGTCTGGACCTTGCCGACTATGGTCTGAACGATTATATCTGCGATATACTGGATGCTGAGAATGTCTCTTCTTTTGTTAAAGAGGGTCGTCATGATTTTGTCAAAATAGTGGTTTTTTGTCCCTCATTCTCATGCCGAGTCTGTTCGTAATGCGATAGACAATGCAGGCGGCGGTCATATAGGTAATTATTCAGGCTGTACCTTTTCTACTGACGGTATCGGAACATTTCGTCCTGAGGACGGAACTAACCCGTATATAGGAACAAAAGGTGAGCTTGAGTCTGTCGAGGAGACACGTATAGAGACCATCATCGATCAGCGGAAAGCAGGCGGGCTTATCAAAGCAATCAAAAAAAAGGTACACCCTTATGAAGAGGTTGCCTATGATGTTTATAAGCTGGATATGGGGAAAGAATACGGGCTGGGCAGGGTTTGCCGACTTAAACAGCCTATGTCCGTGACTCAGTTTCTGCAGCACATAAAGAGCAGGCTTGGGGCAGATACCCTGAAGATCAATTATGAACCTGCAAATACTATCGACAGGTTTGCAGTGGTGACAGGGAGCGGTGCTTCCATGTGGAAGAACTGTCTCAGAGTCGGTGTAAAAGTTCTGGTAACAGGTGACATGAAACACCACGATGCAATAGATGCAAAAGAGAATGGTGTGATGATTGTGGATGCAGGTCATTTCGAAACCGAAAGGATATACATGAAATTTCTTGCTGATAAGATTTCAAAAGAATTTAATATAGAAACTGTTTTAATAGAGGAAGAACCCTCTATCATTCACTGGAGGTAATTTAATGCTCGAAGCTATTTCAAAGCTTATGGAAGTTCAGAGACTAGACAATCTTATTGCGGATGCCGAAGAAAAAACTTGCCGGAGTGCCCGACTATCTGGAGAAAGCACAAAATGAGCTCGAAACGGCTCAGGCTGAGTTTGATGATTTTAAAGGAAAATACGACACCGACCTTGGTGCCAAGAATGAAATCCAGACAAACTATGAAGAGAACAAAGCACTACTGGAGAAGGCTCAGCTTAAACTTCCTGAAGTGAAAAAAAATAATAAAGAGTACGAGGCCGTTTTAAAAGAGATGGACGTACTTAAGAAGACTGTTAACGACGCTGAAGAGAAGCTTGTCGTACTCAGCGAATCTGTGGATAAATATCAGGCTGCCGATGACGGTGTCATCAGTAAGCTTGAGAATGCTAAGAAAACTTATGAAGAGAGCCTGCAAAAGCGAGAGGAAGAGAACTCTGATCTCACCAGCGAACTGGCTTCAAATAAAAAAGCCCGTAAAGATGCAGAAAAAAGGTGTAAAAAAAATCACTGCTTGCTAAATACGACAGAGTAAGAAAGGCGAGAAACAACCTTGCAGTTGTAAGGGTCGATGATGAAACATGCACCGGCTGCTATATTAAAGTTCCACCACAGCTTTATGTTGAAGTTGTGAAAGATCAGGAGATATACCAGTGTCCAAACTGCCAGAGATTCCTCTATCACAAAATCGAAGAACAAGATGCCTGATATAAAGATTTTCAGCGACGGGGCGAGCAGGGGAAACCCTGGCCCCGCCGGCTGTGGATACATAATATATGCCGATGGACAAGAGATAGCCACAGGTACTAAATACCTAGGCACGGCTACAAACAATATAGCTGAATACACTGCCATCATCGAAGCGGCTAAAGACCCTATACTCAAACAGTTTAATACTCTGAACTTTTATCTTGATTCCGAACTGGTCGTTAAGCAGATGAAAGGTGAGTATAAAGTAAAAAATGCAGGGCTTATTCCTTTGAAGGCTGAATTGCAGAATATCCTTAAAGACAAAATAGTTACCTTTAATCATGTCCCCCGTAACCAGAACAAAGAAGCGGATAAACTTGCAAATCAAGCCATTGACGAACATTCCTATTAAATAGTATGCTTCTATAAAGCTTTACTTTTCTATTTTTTTATCCGATTTAAATAAAGCAGAAGTATATCTGCGTTTGTACATGGGGATCTTGTACAAAAGCTTGTTTAACGGATGAATACGAAAACAGGCCGGAGGGATAACGGAGTATGCCACCGGGCAAACTAAATGGATTAAATTTAAAACTTATAGCCGGTCTCTCATCTATTGTTGCCCTTTCTGTGGCAGTGCTAATATCTCTGACACTATTTTCATGTTCCAAAGAGGCTGAGAAACAGCAGCTTAAAGAAAATCTGACCGCAGCCGCTCCTGTCGTTTCGCCAATGCTCAGTAATAGCGAAAATATTACTAAAGGGAACGATTTTTTTCCTCAAAGGTCAGTTCGAAGATGCCATAGAATTCTACAAAAACGGTGTCGCTCAAAACAGGTCGGTTGCTTTTTATAATATCGGTGTCAGTTACTATCTGATGGGCGACATAAAAAAAAAGCGAACAGGCTTTTAGAAACGCAGTAGCAGAAGACCCCACATTCAGAGAAGCATACATGAACCTTGCAGTTGTCCTTATACAGACTGATCAGCTAAGCGAGGCGGAGCAGTATGTGGATAAACTTCTGAAAGACCAGCTGTCCGCAAAGCTCTTGGTGAACATGGCTAATATACACCTGAAACGCGGTGAAACTGCCAAGGCATCAATGTATTTTAAAGAGGCGATGGATAAAGGGGACGATTCAAAATATACCCTTTCGAACTATGCATACTTCCTGATGGCAATCGGTGAGTATATGGACGGCATCACCATCATCGAAAAGTTACCAGTAAAGGATTATACGGACTATATAAATCTTGCTAAGGCATATCTGAACATAAAGCTGTATAAAGCTGCACTCGATTCTGCCACTATGGCGGCGAAACTTGTAAAGACCGAAGATGCTTTATCCCTTATTGCCGAGTGTTATCATTCACTTGGGGATTATTATAATGAAGTGAAATATCTCACGAGCCTCATAGCAAGTAACCCTGATAAAGACTACGTCTACAGGCTGACACAGGCATATTATCTGGATGGCAAGATGAAGCAGGCTGAAAGTGAGATACGCAGTCTGATAAAGATGCATCCTGAGATACATAAATACTACAGATTATATTATGAGATACTGATCGCTCTCGGATACATCAGAGAGGCAGGCGAAATGGCTGTCTCTGCCCATAAGCAGTTTAAAACCGACAATACTTTATACACTGTCGTCAAACATAAAATCATATATCATGAAGAGATAGAAGAGATCAAAGGCGATATTTTTTTTAATGAAAGGACATCACCTTATCTTGAACTGGCAAGAACCGCATATTATATCCATAAAGACGAGATGGTCAATGCCAGAGAGCACATACTGAAAGTGCCTGCCGAGACTGATAACGATTATTACGTCATGCGTTCGTACATATTGCTCAGATACAGCAAGTATGAAAACGCTCTGGCATTCGCTAAGGGGATAAATAAGGTCCGTCCCGAGAGCTTCTGGTATAAGATGGTGGCAACGTATAATATGATGGACATAAAAGGTGTTCAGGCGTTGCTTGCTGAGCAGGTAGCTAGGAAGGCTGAATACAGCAAGTCTGTAAAAGTCTCTTTCCATATGAAGCCTATGATGAGGGATATACATTTCTCTTACAGGTTCGACGGGACATTTGAAGATGTGCTGTCCACTATCCTGTATCCGCTATTCATGGATCCTGATGATATGATGGATTTCGTCTCTCTCGGGTATAAAATGCTTCAGGAGGATGAAAAGGTTGTCGCCCTCAAAGAGCTGGAAAGGTCTGTCGAGTTCTCCGACGGTATAAAACTGAACAATGAAGGCGTTGCACTTTTTTCTCAAATATGAATTCGATGCCGCTTTTGATAAATTTAAAGCCGCTAATGCCCTTTTAAATAATAATCCATATGCACTTTATAATATGGGATTGGCTAAGCTCAATCTCGGTGATTTCAACCGCTCGGCTAAGTATTTTGACACTGCAATACTGCAGAATAATTTCCATTTCCCTGCCTATTTAGGGATGGCTATCTGTTTCAGAGAGAAGGGGCAGATGCATAAGGCTCTTGATTATTATAATCTTGTGAGAGACAGGGTGATACAGACCGTTGAACAGAACAGGAGCATACCGGAACCCGTCCTTTACGCCGGATTTCTGGCTGAGATGGGGTTCAAAGGTTATGACAGAGTTATAGAGAGCATAGGTGAGAAGAAGGATGATAATTCATTCCTTACAGCTATGGTATCCATCGCCGAATACCTGAAAGGGGGCGGATTCCAAGCTTTGAAACCTCTGCAGGAGCATAATACGATATTCCGAGGCGAGGCACTGTATGACCTGCTCGGGACGCTCGAAGGGGAGAAGGTTTCCTTTAACGAATCACTCACTCACGACCGTCTTTACAGGTTTATGAAGGCATATACTCTCCTTAAAAAAAGGTGCAGGTATACCCGATATTAACCCTGCTGATTATCCCGACGATACAATGGTTTTGAAGGAGCTCGTTTATTACAGCATCTTGATGAACGACAGGGATCAGGCACTGAAATATCTGCAGGATCTGAGTGCGATAACCATAAGAAACTCAGAGCTTTACAAGGCTTCTATGTATTATTTTATGTGGGTAGAGGATTTCGTGAACGCAGAGGCGTCTTTTACCTCATTAGACCATATGAAATACACAGATCCTTATGTCGATTATTACAAAATGCTATATTTTGTATTGAATTATAACGGCAGAAGGCTTATAGATGCAGTTAAGAGGTTTATGAAAACCTATCCTGATGATATCAGAGGCAAGGCTGTCCGTATCCTATATTCTATTAGAGAAGAGGATTTTGAGATAGCACTCAACAGTCTGAACGACCTTGAGAAAGAGAAAGGGAACTTTTTTGAAAAAAATTACCGCTGGAGTTAAGTATAGATGGTTTATAAAGTAGATAAAAAAGCTGGTTATCCTGACAACGATACTCTTAGCTTCGTCAGTTTTTTTTTACATTTTCGGTTTATGCGGCAGGCTTCGGCAAACCAGGCGTTATGCTCTGTTCCGGTGTGATCCTTTTTTATACTGTTTAATCTGATAGTCCTTTTATCTAAGAAGATAGAGATCAAAAAACGGCGTAATCTCCCAGTCTACAATATACGGCAAAAAAGATGTTAAAATCGCCGAGATAGGGGATATAGGCGTAGTTAAGCTTCGCTGGAGGGTCATACTGATACTTTCTGATCCGCATAAGTTTGTGTTTATATCGTCTATGTATGAAGATTTTGAAGATTTCGTTCAGTACCTTAAAGATAATGTTGCCAGTCAGGTGGAGTCTCTGATAGCCCCTGTAACACCAAAAATCATTTATAAGAAGAGGAAGTTCCTGCAACTGCTGATTTTGTCTATGACGGGCTTCTTTATCGTCTCAGGGGTTTACAATCTCCTGTATCGCTGAGTAGGCTTCGTTCCTCTTGTATCCCAAAGCTTTTAATATATTTACTGCGTCCTTACCTTCGTATCCTGCTTTGATAAGCTTGGAAGCGATTTCACTGCAGTCTGTCTGTTCAATCTGCTTTTCATGTCTGTTATTAACAACGATTACAAACTCGCCCTTTAAGGTTATATCTTCTATATCTTCTTTATTGTTAATGAAATAACTAGTTTCGTATATTTTACTGATCTCTCTGCAGCAGAACACTGGGGCAGGGAAGATATCGATGAGTATCTGGAGAGTCTCTTTAACTCTGTGCGGTGATTCATAAAATGCAATCACTGAGTTATAAGATTTGATGGACTCGGCAGCTTTGATTTTGTCGGATTTTTTTGTGGGGCAGAAACCCGTGAAAATAGAAATTGTCGACGGGGAAGCCTGATAAAAGCAGGGCAGGGACAAAGGCCGTAGCACCGGGTAAAGCCTGAAATGTTATCCCTTCCGCCACCAGTATGGATGTCAGAGTATTTCCAGGGTCACTTATGCACGGCGTTCCAGCTTCGGATATTACACATATGGTCTTACCGCTGTTTACAGAGTTTATGATCCTCTGAGACGCCGCCTGTTCGTTATCTTTATGGTATGATTCGACAGGTTTTTTTTGATCCCCAGTGCGGACATAAGGGACTTTGCAGTCCTTGTATCTTCTGCGAATATCACATCGGAGAGCTCCATTGTTTCAATGGCTCTTTTAGTAATATCTCCCAGATTGCCTATAGGTGTCGGGACGAAGGATACCTGCGGAATTTTATTCATGGATTTTAAAATCTATCGAATCTATCAGCTTACCGTCTTCGGCGTAAACCTCAACTTTCCAGTTTCCGTTCCAATTGGTCTGGATAGCCTTAGAGCTGTAGGTACGCCACTTAGGCGATTTCACAGGGAGTTTTATCTCAGCTTCGATATTTTTTATCGTATATCCATATGTGAGTCACTTCCGTGGGGTATTTATCTGTTTCAATCTCGGTGAAGCAGTATATACGTTCCACGTCGGTTTTGAACTCTATGGTTGGACTGACGGGCTCTCTGTTTTCGATCTTATCTGTCATAAGAATTCTGCTTACTGAGGTTTCCGCAAAAAACATTACCGTATGAAATCATGAAAGCGAAAACGAGTATAAGGAGCAGTCTCATTACGACCTCCGATCAGTTTTATTAGCTGAAGTTATCGTTTATATATTTCTCACAGGATTTTGCAGCTACAGTACCGTCACTGACAGCGGTTGTTATCTGACGATACTCTTTAGTCCTTACATCACCTGCAACATATATACCGGCACAGGTAGTTTCTGTTGATTCGTCGGCTACAATAAAGCCCCACTCATCAGTCTCTACCAGATCCTTTACAAGCTCAGTATTTGCTGTTTGTCCGATAAAGATGAACAGACCATCAACTTTCAGCTCGCTGGTTTCACCTGTTTTGACGTTTTTTTTAATAGTCAATCCTTCAACTTTTGTGTCACCATTAACTGATTCTACCACAGAATCATAAATAAATTCCATCTTTTCATTATTTTCTGCTCTTTCTGTGGCAAGCTTTGATGCTCTAAGCTGATCTCTTCTATGAATAACATGTACTTTACTTGCGAATTTAGTGAGATAAAGCCCCTCTTCGATGGCTGATTCACCACCTCCGACGACAGCAACCTCGCGGTCTTTATAAAAAAGAGCCGTCACATGTCGCACAGAAGGATACGCCACGACCGTAGAATTTATTCTCTCCCGGTACTTCGAGTTTTTTTAGGCTCGCAGCCGAATCCGACTATAACAACTTTACACTTGATAGGTTTCTCTCTGTTTTCAACGTGAACAAGCTTGAATTTCCCTTCTTCTTCTATCTTAGTCGCTGTACCGCTTCTGATGAGAGCTCCGTATTTTTTTAGCGTGCTGAAAGAATTTTTTCTGAAAGGTCAGCACCCATTATGCCGTCAAAAAAGCCTGGATAGTTCTCTACCCATTCAGTAATGGCCACAAATCCGCCGGGGAATTGCTTCTCTAGTATAAGAACGTCCTGCTTGTCTCTTGCGGCGTACATCCCTGCTGTCAGACCGGATGGACCTGCTCCGAGTATAACTATATCGTATTCGTCTTTGATATCCTGTGTGTTAAAAAAAATCCTGCATGTTAACTCCCCTTCAGAATTGAATCTATTTTATCCATAGATGGTATTTTTTGCTTCATAAGTAATTATGTGGTCGCTGTCGATAAGAAAAAAAATGCGGCCAGCTCGAAAGCCCGTAGCTCTCTTTTGCTTGCTGTATATTACCTAAATAGACAGTATTTTCAAGTAGTTTATATTTTTTTTCTTCTTTAATATCTTTTGTACTGTTCCTGTGTCCTGATCCGTATCCAGAAGAACGACTAATCCTGCATAATTTCTCTCTTCCAGCAGTTTCAGTCTTGGCATCCTTCTCAGCAGCAGATCGGGATAAACCGAGCTGGAGAGAAGGGTTTTGGTATTCAGGAAAACAAGTATGACAGGCATATTGTAATCATAAAGGCTGAATTTCTGTCCATCCAGAGTTTCAAGAGCGATATTTGGTGCTTTAACTCCTGCCGGGAGTGCATTTACGTTCGCTCTGTATTTAAAAAAAAGTAAGTGAAAGCTAAGCCCAACAATTATAAAAAAAACTATGATGGACTTACTGTTAAATAGTCTTTTTAGTCTCATCCCTTCTGTATCTTAAGGCTTATGTCCACACTTGTTGCGTGGTGCGTAAGAGCACCGACGGATATATAGTCTATCGCCAGATCACGATAATCTTTCAGGTTTTCCTTGCGGATACCGCCTGATATCTCTATCTTTGCACGTTTGTCGATGATGTCTATCGCTTTCTGGATATCAGCCACAGGGAAGTTGTCCAGCATGATTATGTCTGCACCTGCTTCGGCGGCTTCTCTCGCCTCATTATGGTTTCTGACCTCAACCTCGACTTTCACCGTGCTTGGAATATTTCTTTTGACGATATCGACAGCCTCTTTTATGCCGCCTGCTGCATCGATATGGTTATCCTTAAGCATGACACCGTCGAAGAGACCTATACGGTGGTTGTGACCGCCGCCTATGAGTACGGCGTATTTCTCAGCTACACGCCACCCAGGAGTGGTCTTTCTGGTATCGAGCAGGCATATATTAGTCCCCTCCAGTTCTTTAACGTAGCTTGCGGTATTAGTTGCTATACCGCAGAGCCTCTGGAGGAAATTAAGTGATGTCCGCTCACCTGTCAGGATAGAGTATATCGGTCCTGAAACCTCGCCGAATACCTCACCCTTTTTGAGCAGGTCGCCGTCTTCTTTATAGAATTTGACATTGATACTCTCGTCCAGCTCTTTAAAGACAAGGGTAGCAGACACTGTTCCGCAGAGAATAAAATCCTCTTTGGCAAGGTATTTAAAAAATACCTTTTTTTTATTCTGCTTGCGGAAGGCTCTGGCAGTGAGATCACCCGTGCCTATATCCTCGTCAAGTGCAAGCTGTATAAGTCTTTCTCTTAGCATAATCCTGACAGCCTCTCTATGGTTTCCGTAACTTTATTAAGTTTTTTCCTGAATCTCGGCATACTTGTCTTTATCCTTTTGGATAACTTCAGGCTGAGCGTTTTTTCAGGTAATTCTCATTCTTAAGTTTACCACCATAAATTTTATTATCTTTTTTTTCAAGTTTTTTTAAGTTCTTTATTAAGTTTTGCTATCTCAGCTTCAAAATCCACCAGCCCCTCAAGAAGTATGAACACTTCAAAGTTTGTGGATATGTTGGATGCAGCCTTGTCAACTGTTTCGGTTGTCATCTCAAGCTTTTCGAGTCTGGCTATGTTGCTGATTAGCGATTGATTCCTGTTGAAGACATCAATGACTTCCTGCTTATCTGTTTTTTACAAATGCAGACAGTTCTTTTGACGGGGCGATGTTATACTCGCCGCGAATATTTCTGATAAGGCTGATCAGCTCGATCACTTCTTCAACCTCTGCCTTTTCAGCATCGAAACTGTATCCGAATTCAACCCATTCAGCCAGCATGATGGACTCTTTCTCTGTGACCATCTTGTAGATGTATTCTGTCAGATACGGCATAAACGGGTGAAGGAGTACAAGGGAGTTCTCCAAAATGTATGATGCAACAGCGAGTGCCTTATCCTTTCTGGCATCGTCGTATATTCTAGGTTTGATAAGCTCTATGTACCAGTCGCAGAATTTGTGCCAGAAGAACTGATATATAGCTCCTGCGGCTTCGTTGAAATCATAGTTTTTTGACAGCTTTGGATATCTTCTGCTCTGCATCTTTCAGGTTTTGCAGAATCCATTTGTCCTCGACTTCCAGATCGTTGAAATCCGATAGCTTCTGACCGTCGTAGGATGTGAGGATGAAACGTGAAGCGTTCCATATTTTATTCACAAAGTTGCGGTATCCGTCTATACGAGCTTCGTCCAGCTTTATGTCACGCCCCTGAGCAGCGAATGCCGCCAGAGTGAAACGGAAGGCGTCAGCCCCGTATTTATCTATCATTGTCAGAGGGTCAATAACATTCCCCTTTGATTTACTCATCTTCTGCCCGTCTTTATCACGGATGAGTGCGTGGAGGTAAACCTCTTTGAAAGGTTCAACGCCGTCCTGAAACTTAAGACCGAACATCATCATTCTGGCAACCCAGAAGAAGAGGATGTCAAAACCTGTTATCAGGGTTGAAGTAGGGTAGAACTTTTTTAAGCGTTGCAGTCTCTTCCGGCCAGCCCTGTGTAGAGAACGGCCACAAGCCTGATGAGAACCATGTGTCGAGTACATCTGTCTCCTGCTCAAGCTTTTTTACTGCCGCACTTTGAACACTCTGTCGGGTCTTCAAGCTCGACAGTTATCTCTCCGCAATCCTCACAGTACCATGCAGGGATTCTGTGCCCCCCCCACCATATCTGACGTGAGATGCACCAGTCACGGATATCATTCATCCAGTTGAAATAAGTCTTGTGCCATGTCTCAGGCAATATCTTGATCTGACCTGTTTCGACAGCTTTTACTGCCTCTTCAGCCATAGGTTTTATCTTTATAAACCACTGATCACTCAGTTTTGGTTCGATAGTTGTTTTACATCTGTAGCAGCCGCCCACCTGATGTTTGTGATCGACCTTTTTTTAACAAAGAGCCCAAGTTCCGCCATTTTCAGGATGATCTGCTTTCTGGCGTCGAACCTGTCCAGACCTGAAAACTCTCCGCCCTCTTCATTGATACATCCGTTCTCGTCCATTATGCTGATGAACTCAAGACCGTGCTTGTGTCCAAGGTTGAAGTCGTTAGGGTCGTGTGCCGGTGTCACTTTCAGACAGCCGACCCCCCATCTCCATATCAACATATTCGTCAGCTATAACAGGTATCTCTCTGTTCATGAGAGGGAGCATTACTTTTTTTACCTATAAGATGCTTATATCTTTCGTCCTCAGGGTGAACAGCCACAGCCGTATCACCAAGCATGGTTTCAGGTCTTGTGGTTGCCACTTCGAATTTATAGTCAGTTCCGATTACGGGATAGAGGAGGTGATAGAATGCACCGTCTATCTCTTCGTGTTCGACCTCAAGGTCGGATAGGGCAGTGTGGCATCTCGGACACCAGTTAACCAGATAGTTTTTGGAGCGGTATATCAACCCTTCTTTATATAGTGATACGAATACTTTACGAACAGCTTTACTCAGACCTTCATCCATTGTGAAGCGTTCTCTCTCCCAGTCGCAGGCACAGCCGAGTCTTTTCAGCTGGTTGATTATAGTTCCGCCTGATTCCTCTTTCCATTCCCAAACACGCTCGATAAATTTTTTTTCACGTCCGAGGTCGTGTCGGTTTATCCCCTGTTCGGCGAGCATCCTCTCCACTACGTTCTGAGTGGCGATACCTGCATGGTCCATTCCCGGCATCCAGAGTGTTTCAAAGCCTTTGAGCTTATGGAAGCGGATCATTATGTCCTGAAGTGTATTGTTAAGGGCGTGCCCCATATGGAGTGAGCCTGTGACGTTCGGAGGCGGAATCACTATAGAATAGGGTGGCTTCTCGCTGGTTTCGTCAGCGTGGAAATAGTTTTTATCCAGCCACTCTTTATAAATTTCTGATTCAAACTGAGAAGGATCAATTCGGGTCGGGTATTCTTTCTGCATTGTATTATATTACTCCGTTAGGATAGTTTTCTTTTTTTCTTCCTCTGTCCCCATCGCCTGACTTACCTTCTGGTTCAGCTCGGACAGATATTTTTCCATAGACAGCAGACGCAGTTTATGGTGTTTACGTTCCTCTTCCGTGATACCTGTATTGCCTAAAATAGCATAGGTATCTTCGATCTCCTGCAGGATGAGATTCAGGTCTTCAAGACCGCTTTTCAGAACCAGAACCCTGCTGAGTTCTTCTTCACTAAGATGTTCGAAAAGATCAGTGACTGAATTTTTCTTCACTATCGTCCTCGGCATTTTCTGAATCCAAATCATCTGAGAATATATCGTATTGCAGCTGACCTTCCGTGATAATCTTATCAAAGACTTCAGTGCAGAACTGACATTCGTAGTGATGTATAGTCCAGAGAGTATCGTCTATGACAACCTCTGTCGGCTGGAGTTCCTCAAGCCTTTTCTCCCCGCAATAGGGGCACATTTCCGGTTTAATCTGCATCATTTATTGTATCCTTAAGCCCCGAAAGAAGTCACGGTGATCGTTCTGTCGTTCGGGTTATCTACTGTTATAGTGATTTCGGTATATTTTTCAAGCTCATCCTTTAAATTAAACTTATCTGCCCATTCGATAAAACAGGTGTCTCCATTCTCAATATATTCAAAAAAAACCTATATTGTCGAGCTCGTACTCTGATTTAAGTCTGTAAAGGTCAAAGTGGTGTATTGTTATATCCCCCTCGTACCTCTGATGCAGAGTAAAGGTGGGGCTGCTTGTGTCGTCACAGTTATAGTATTGTGCCACTACTTTGGTAAAGAATGTTTTACCTGCCCCGAGATTTCCGTTCAGCAGTACTATCTGTCCTTTCAGCTGTTCGGCTATCTCTTTCGCAAATGCTGTTGTCTCTTTCGTCCCCTTAAGAGTTCTCTTCAAGTTCATCTATCGTCTTCCAAATGTTTTCTATTATATCTGTGGTGAGGATAGATTTTTCATTCATCTCCTCCGATATAAGTTCCGCTGTTCTGCCGAGAGTGTATGCACCGAGACATGCGGCCTCCGCAAGCTCGAACCCCTGAGCGGCAAAGCCTGTGATAAGTCCTGTGAGGCAGTCTCCGCTTCCGCCTTTTGCGAGTGCAGGTGTGCCTGTGATGTTTATGTACACTATCCCTTCTGGGAGTGCAATTATGGTATCGGCACTTTTCAGCACCAGCACCAGTTGATTCTCTTTGGCAAACTCTCTTGCCAGTTCGACCCTGTCAGACAGGACATCCTCTTTTGTTTTGCCTATCAGCTTTGCAAATTCGCCGATGTGCGGAGTGAGGATGCATCTGTTTTTTTTCAGTTTTGGGTATGAGCTTTTATCAAGCAGGTTTATCCCGTCAGCATCTATTATGATAGGCAGTTTAGTCTTATTGATGAGCCCTTTCAGGAACTCTCCAGTGTCTTTATGCGTGCCCATCCCCGGACCCACAGCACAGACTGTCTTATCATCCAGAAACTTTACGAGTTTATCTATACCGTCTTCGGTCAAATGGGATTTGCCGCCGGCAGAAACAGACATTATCTCAGGGTTTACAGACTCGGCAGCCTGCATAAGCCCCTTAGGCACTACAGTGGTCGTGAGACCTGCCCCGACTCTTGCACATGCTCTGGAAGCCATGAATACTGCACCTGATTTACCCTCAGAACCGCCTATCACGACTGCATGACCGTGGTCGCCCTTGTGGCTGTCCTCCTGACGCTCAGGAAAACAGGGGAGCTCGTCCTCGTCCAGAAGGAAAGTCTCGCAATCGATAGTATCTACTGCATGATCAGGTATGGATATTTCCGTGACGATAACATCTCCGCACATCTCCTTTGCAGGGAATAGGATGTGAGGCAGTTTAGGTCTTGCGAATGTAACCGTAAGGTCGGCATCCACGCATTCGCCTATTATATTGTGGGTGTCTCCTGACAGTCCGCTTGGGATATCCACCGACAGCACATAAGATGATGTCAGGTTGATCTGCTGTACCAGAGATTCGTAAAAAACCTTCAAGCGGTCTCGAAAGTCCTGTACCGAAGAGGGCATCCACAGTGAGATCATACTCTTCAAAGAACGGTTTATCGTCTTCACCAAGGGGGGGGATGATCGTTGCACCGTAGTTTTTGAGTATATTATAATTTATAAGTCCGTCCCCTTTGAGCTTATCCTCCTCGCATGCAAGAAAGATGTCGCATACCACACCGAGATTCAGGAGCTGTCTGGCGATAGCAAAACCGTCACCGCCGTTGTTGCCTGCACCTGCCACTACGGCTACATTTATCACATCAGGGATTCGTTCTAGTATTTCATCCACGACAGTAATAGCAGCATTTTCCATAAGGACTATCGAAGGGACGCCGATCTCTCTGATGGTGTAGGCATCAGCCTCAGCCATCTGCGAAGAGTTTAATATTTCCATCATTTGCTCCGTTAAAAGGGGAGAATTAAGTTGGTTAGTAACCTGATGTGTCTTCAACCTGCTTTGCTTCATCAACAAGCATTACAGGGATATCTTCTCTGATCTCGTATAAAAGTTTGCAGGAGTCGCAAACAATAAAATCTTCTTTAGCTGATACACGGATATCGCCTTTACATTTTGGGCAGGCGAGTACATCAAGAAGCTGTTGTTTAATCATTATAATCCTCTTTAAGACATATATATGGTCAATTTAAAACATTACCGTAATAATTACAAGCGGTTGTGATGGATTATATAGGTAAAATATGCTTCAATTACAAAAAATCTGAAATGGTGATATGTGACTGATAAACCCGCTTACTATAAGTTTAGTGACTACCTAATAAAACGTTTTGGTGAAAAGGTTTGGAAAGTACCTGTTGAAGCCGGCTTCACATGCCCTAACAGGGACGGGCATAAAGGTGTGGGCGGCTGTATATACTGTAGTGTGGACTCATTCGATGGTGCGGAGCAGGGGAGTATTGCAGATCAGGTTCTAACCCGAATCACTAAGCTGAAAAAAACGTAACATTAACAAATATATCGTCTATTTCCAGTCGTATTCAAATACTTACGGTGAGTTGGAAACCATCAAGAATCGAATCGAAGCCTCGCTGGTGGATGACGGGATAGTAGGCATACATATAGGGACGCGTCCTGATGTGATAGACGAAGAGAAGCTGGCATACCTGAAAAGCCTCACGGACAGATACGAAGTGGTTATAGAGTATGGGCTTCAGTCGTCCAGTGATCAGACACTTATGGATATCAACAGGGGGCACTCGGTTCAGGATTTTATAGACGCAGTAGAAATGACTCACAGGTATAATATAAAAAACCTGTGCTCACCTGATACTCGGTCTGCCGGGTGATACAAGAGAGGATATGATAAATTCGGTCAGAATGATTAATGAGCTGAGCATCCACTCGGTCAAGTTCCATCATCTGCATGTGGTGAAGGGGACGAAGCTCGCAGATATGTATGAGGCAGGCGAGGTGAGTATGCTTACGGAGGATGAGTATATAGATATACTTGCAGAGTTGCTGGGTATACTTAATGAAGGTGTTGTGGTTTCACGTATTGTCGGAGATGCCGCAGGGGATACTCTCATTGCTCCTGACTGGCCTGAAAACAAAGGTGGATTTGAGCGGAAACTGCGTGATCATATGGCAAAGCTTGGGATAATTCAGGGCTGTCTGTCTTACTAAAATAGCTGGCAGTAGTTGGTGTCTATGAAATCTATGCAAAGAACATAGTTCTTGTCCCTACATGAGAATTTTCTCGCCATGGTGCGGCAGAGTATTCCGGTTGCCAGTGAGATATACGGGTCGGTATAATAAGTGCTCAGATTCAGACTGTTGATGTAGTAAAAAATACTCTTTCAATGAGTGGTCAGTCTCAGCTTTGGACGGGTGGAAAAGGTTATTATCTGCGAAATCCAGATCGAAACCGCAGACAGTTTCGCCAATTTGTATTCCATGCTCATTTAAAACGTAGATGCACTCTATATCTTTGTAATTTTTTGACACTTTCCTTTATCTTTTCTCTGAAGCAGCACTCATCGCAATCAGTTATATAGTTCATTATCTCATTGAATACTTTTTTCAAACTTACTATGCTGTTTCTTCTTTTTTGTCTATATTATCCGACATATAGGTCTTGATGTCATAAGAGATCATATCCATAGTCGTTTTTGTCTGAAAAGTTTCCAAACGTTCAACGCTCTGAGGTCTGGCAAAATAGAAACCCTGGAAGAGATCAGCACCAAGCTCGTGGCACTTAAGAACGTCCTCTTTATTCTCTACCCCTTCCGCAAGTGTCAGAGATCCGATCTTTTTTGCTAAATCTATAATAGATTTAATGATCGACTGCTGGTAATAGCTTTCACTCACATTGTGTATGAGCTGTCTGTCTATCTTTATGATGTCTGGTTTGGAGATGATAAGCCTGTTAAGGTTTGAGTGCAGTGCCCCAAAATCATCAAGCACAACGAACATGCCGAGATTTGAGTATTTTTTCTGATATTTGCTCGAGTTTATAGTTGTTGTCGATCTGAGATTCAGTGATCTCTACTGCGATATTGTTATAGTCGAGCCCCGCTTCATCTGCGAATATCTTCGTCCATGACTTGTCTGTTGAGTGAATACTGTCAAGAACCGCAGGATCAAAATTCAAGAACAGAACAATTTCTTCCGAATATTTGTATTTTGCAAATTCTATCATCGCTTTTTTTTCTGCAAAGTCGGTCAAGCTCCACTGTCATATTGTTGTTAGTTGCATCGCTGAAGAGCTGAATAGGGGGGTATTATCTTACCGCTTTCGGGGTGAATTCCTCTTGCGAGAGCCTCAACGCCGACCGTCTTTTTAAGCTTCAGGCTCACTATGGGTTGGAACTCTATTAATATCGATTCTTCACGTATAATTCTGTGTATGATTGATGTGGTTGTTGAGTTCATAGGATTAACCACCGACCTTTTTGAGATTATAGTTGTCTGCGGCACTATCGACAAACTCGACACAGAGTATATAGTCTGCACTTTTCAGTTTCACTTTCACTGACATTATACGCAGGATTCTGCCTGTTGCGTTGGAAAGGTAAGTGTCGGTATAAAACTTATCCGAGTCTATCTTTCCGAGGTAGTAAAAATACTCTTTCAGTGAGTGATCCGAGTGATTTTCATACAGCTTTAAGAAGGATTTACACTTCTTTGAGATGCTTCCTATGTTGTTGATGGATTCAGTGGTTTGCTGCCCAGTTTCATCCAGTAGGAACACTCTTTCGATCTCTGCAAAGTGTTTTATATGCTTTTGCAGGTATTTATTATACTCTTCGAATGTCTTTTCTTCACTGTCACGAATCAGCAGATCGACTATGAAATCAAAGCCTGAGTGCTGGTTCTTTCTGATGAGGACATTCTCTTTGAGTCTGTTTTTTTATCATAAGCACGAGATAATCTATTTTTGCTAAGATAAACGGAAAATTGGAGTATATATCTACGCAGGTTTATAGAAATAAAACCCTTGATACAGATCGATACCCAGCTCGTAGCATTTAATGATATCCTCAGGTGTTTCGAGACCTTCCGCAAGGGTCAGGGCACCCGTCTTTCTTGCCAGATCTATGATAGAACTGATGATAGACTGCTGATAATAGTTCACGGAAACGTTGCGGATGAGGTCCATATCTATCTTTATAATATCAGGTTTAGAGGAGACTATACGGTTCATATTTGAGTGCATAGCTCCGAAATCGTCCAGGGATACATAGTATCCAAGGCGTCTGTAGTGCTCCACAAACTCGGCAAGGGTCGCTTCATTATCGATTTTCGACTCGACAATCTCAAGTGAGATGGATGAATAGTCAAGCCCGAGTTCATCAGTAAGTTCTATGGTTTTTTATCTTGGAGTTTTCGTCTTTATTGTTGATTACCGAGGTATCCAGATTAAGAAAAAAGAATGTATTCATTATAGTTCTGAATCGATTTGAAGGAAGTTAACGCAACTTTACGGCATAGATTATCAAGCTCCATGTCACAGCCGGCAGAACGAGCCATACTGAAAAGCTCAAGCGGTTTTATGACACGCCCCGTATTCGAACATATACCCCTTGATAAAGCTTCAAATCCAATTACCCTTTTATCTCTCAGACTCACAACAGGCTGAAAGAGGGTAATTACATTATTCTCTTTAATCAAATTTAAAATAGTAGTTTCTTGTTCCATCTTGTTCCTATTACGCTAAATTGTTACCTACAGCAAAAAAAAGAAAAGAGCAATGCTTAATTAACACGCTAAATATACGATAAAGATAGTCCTATTTCCAATTATTTAAATATTCAATTAATGTGAATATTACCAATAAGAAATATTACTGTTTAGGAAGTGATATTGTTTAGGTCTGTTAGTATGAAAATCAATTATTAATAACTCTGTTTATGACAGATTTAATATTATCATATGACATGTAACCCATGTTCCTGAATGCTTCTTTGCCGTTTTTGTCGAGTATTATCTGAGTGGGTACACCGGAGACAGCGTACTGTGAAGCTAAGGATGAATGAGAGTCTACATCAATATTTATTATGGATACTGACGATTTACCGTTATAACCTGAGACAGCCTTTGCGACCTCGGGCTTCATTTTGCGGCATGTGACACAGCCTGACGAACTGAGCTGAAGGAAGACTGTCTTTCCGTCGTTTATAGCTGAATTGATCTCAGCCTGTAGCTTTTTTAGTTGCCGCAGGTGTGCTTGGCATAATAGCAAACGATATGACGACACCTACAAAAAACTAAAACAATAAGTGGGATAAACAGCTTCTTCATCTTCTATACCTCATTAAAAAATAATAAGGCAGAATATCACGCAGATTCCTCAGTTTCAACATTTGTTTTGATCTTTTGTGCTAAATGTTTTGCTTCGTTTGCTGTTATCAGAAGCTCCAGCATACTTTCCATCTCTGCTCTGGACAGGGGGCGTTCACTGTTCATAAGCTCTCTGGCAATAGATATATGCAGGTTCGCGATGCCTGTTAACTGCTTTATCCTCTCTTCTTCAGTCTGGGTGAAAAGTTTAAAATCAAACATTTTTTTCCTCCTGTAGCTTTGTATGGATATAAAAGCAAGGGGGGGGATGCCAAAGAGGCTTAGCAAAAAAGAATACTTTTATGTCAATAAGATATATCGTAGGTAAAGATGACGGAGGTAAGAAAAAAAATTCCTATTCGTAGCCGTTATTAATAAACTCAGTAAGGATTTTATTAATCTCAGCCGCTGATCTTTTGAACTCTTCCAGCTCTTCGGTTGCAGAGATTATTTCTTTGTTATCAATCATCTTCTCTATAGTTTCGGATGCAGTACATAGTCGGTTTGCACCTATTGTTCTAGCTACTCCTTTTATAGTGTGGAAAAAAGATTTTTCCTGCATGATAGCTTTCAGGTGATGTGAAGTCTTCTGCTTTGATCTCAATATCACTGTATTCCTGTTGATATTTAATGAGTAATTCGTGATAAAGTTTTTTTGTTGCCGTTCAGATAAGATAGACCGAGATCCGTGTTTAAGGGTTCGCTGGATTGCGGAATAGGGTAGTCATGGCTGTCACTCTGTTTTATTTCGCCAATTTTGAGATCATTGTTGCTGTCTTTCAGTGCGAGGGTGATATCCTGCAGCTTGACAGGTTTTGCTATATGACCGTTCATCCCCACATTGCGGCATTTTTTCAAGATCTTCTGGCATGGAGCTTGCGGACAGGGCATATATCGGCACATTCTTATTCAGAGAGCCTCTGCGGATGTGTTTTGTGGTGGTGATGCCGTCCATTTCGGGCATTATGATATCCATGAATACTATATCATACTCTTCTTCATTCAGCATTTTTTATGGCGTCGTAGCCGCTTTGAGCAGTTTTATAGCTGAGCCCTAGTATATCCATGAACTCAGTGATAACCTGCAGGTTTAAGTCGTTGTCATCGACGATCAGAACTTTCAGGTCGATTCTGTTCTGCTTGCGTGGTTTAAAGCAGTCAAGGTTTGGCTGGAGATTATTATCGTAGTTCTGCATGTCGGCATATAGGACTGGGATAGCCTCATAGAAATTATTGTAAGTGGTTGTGTATAGTCTTGCAAACCTCTTATTTGGGTCTATGGAGTCGGAGATATTGTTGTTATCGCAGATTATGAGTATGGGAGTTAAAGATATTCCACTGATGGCATCGTGAGATGCGAGGGTATCGAAAAATAATTCATCGACAACCTGCTTATCAATAACAATAAGATCAAAGAGGAGCTGTCCGCTGCAGTCTATATTGTTTTTTTATCTGCCTGATCAGTTGGGCTTGATCCTTCACGGCTAGTACGTCAGCTAGATGTTCTCTGAAATAAGCAGGGATGTTTAGTGAGTGGTTTACCTTATTTTCGCATACTAAGATTCTTTTATGATAAAAGACACGGCTCTCGGTTTCTGAGCTTTCAAGGTCACTCTTCTGAGCTATCTCCAGTGTAAGGGTGAATGTAAATACAGAACCTTCCCCTTCGGTACTTTCGACCGATATGTCTGAATCCATAGCGTCCAATATCTTTTTTTAGTGATAGAGAGTCCAAGACCTGAGCCTCCAACCTTCTTTTGATTCTGCCTCTTTACCTGAGTGAAAGAATCGAAGAGGATAGGGATCTTATCGGCAGGGATGCCTATCCCCGTGTCCGATACCGTCACCTGAACTTTTGCATAGGTTTCGTTATTAGTCAGAAGCTTAGCTTTGATATCGATAGTACCCTGCTCAGTGAATTTTGTGGCATTTGTTCCGAGGTTGTTTATAACCTGAGTTATCCTCAGGGAATCACCGAAAAGGTAGTCGGGGATTTTTTCATCTATATCAACTTTCAGCTCTACATCTTTTTCATTTAGTGAGACCTCCAGCATGCTGGACAGCTTCATCAGATCTTCTTTGAAATTAAAAGGGCCTATCTCCAGCTCAAGCTTGCCTGCTTCTATCTTTGAAAAAATCCAGTACATCATTGATAATCTCCAGAAGAAGGTTTGCGGAATTCCTTATTTTATTGACATAATCATACTGTTTGCTGGACAGCTCCGTCTGCATGATAAGGTAACTGAGTCCTAGGACTGCATTCATAGGTGTTCGGATTTCATGGCTCATACTCGCCAGAAATTCACTCTTTGCTTCGTTCGACAACTGGATCTCTTCAAGAGCGTTTGTAAGCCTTGTGTTGGTCTCTTCCAGCTGAGTGGTTCGTTTCTGAACTCGTTTTTTCGAGGCTGGTGTTGATCACCTGTATTTCATGCATCTGATTATTAATCTGCTCGAAACTCTCTGCCAGCCGCTGGCTAAGGATATTATAAGCTTGTGCCAGCATAGCTATTTCCGTGTTGCCCGTGATATGGATCGGCTTTATGGGGAGAGCTCTGTCTGTCTTCACCGAAGAGATATGGTTGGTTATCTTCTCCAGCGGGTTGAATATCAGTTTGATCAATACCAGAGTGAGAAGGATGACAGTGGCTATAGCGTATGAGAAGATGATTATAACCTGCTTGGTCAGCTCCTGCTTCATGGCTAAAACTTCTTTTGTCGTGTCCCTGCTCAGGAGGAAATATCCAATCTTTTCGGACGAATAATCCTTCATCGGAATCTTCTTAACCATGAAATATCTGTTTTGCAGATGGAGTATTTCATTCTCTCTGTCCATGTACCCTGACGTTATTATGGTTTTCATATGTTTCGACGAGTAGTTATACACGTGCATATCTTTATAGGTATATTTATTGACTGCCTGATAGAAGAATCGGGATTTTTTTTAACGACCTTATGAATATACCTACGGCGTATTCAACACCTGTTGAATTGGCAGGTGTGGAGAGCAGGTTTTCGATGTTTCCGCCCAGCTCCACTGTTCCCAGATAGTCATAGTTGTACCATACAGGCTTAACGACCCTCAGACCAAGACCAGCACGCCCAAGCTCCAAACCTGTAACCATATTCTTATCCCTGTTAGCCAGCAAGACCGTCTTACGGAATAGTGAAAGATCGTCATCATACTTCGATGGGGCATGCACTCTGTAGAAGCTTTTCGCAGGCGGAGTGTGGAAGTGAAACTGTTCTATGCTGTAAAAGTGCTTCAGGCGGCTGTTGTAAAGTTCATCAACGTGCCGTTTCAGTTTTTTTCCTGTCTCTTTGCTTGAATGCATCCAGTATTATTTTATTTTCAAAAAAGAATATCCAGCGACATGGAATATTTTTTTGATTATGATATCCTGTTCGCTGTAGAAGGTATTGATAAAGGTCTGGAAAACCTCATTATTTTTTTTGCTGTAGATATCATTGCGTAATTTATAATATGTGCTGATGATCAGTATAAACGTAGATATAGAGATGAAAATCATAATCAGAGCCAGTATTTTAAATTTTAAACCGGGATTAATAAACTTCATTAAGCCACCTGATGTTATATGCTGATGTCTCGTATTATCTTTTTTTTGAGTATACCTAAAACGCAAATGTCTCTATTTGGTATATCTGCGTATTCAGGTCTTTTGGAGTACCAGAGATCGAGCTTTGTGCTGTACCATCTGATCAGGACATCATTGTAGCTGTCTCTTATAATGTATAAACTATCAGTGAGTGTGTATTCAGGTTTTGCGAAAAAAAACTATATCATTGCGAAGTACTGGAGCGGCGGAGTTCTCGGGAGCTTTGACAGCGAAATAGCACTCTTCGGTTTCAGGAACAGATATATATAAATCTGGTTCGTTGATGTTCATTTTATGATTACTGAGGGGATTGTTAAAGAACGGTATCCCGAATTTTGCCGGTTGCTCTGTGACGTATGAGACATTTTCTTTGTCGGAGACATTGTTCGAGTTTGTATTATAAAAGATTTCACCGTCACCGTTTTTTGAGCCAGTTGATATTTACGTTAAACAGTTCCGAAATATGCATGAGAACGTTTGAAGGGGGGGACGACTCTACCCAGCTCCCACCTCATGACAGAGTGGTAATTCTTGCCGATCTTTTTTACCGAAATCAGTTTGTGAAAGCCTGAGCTCATTTCTTAATTGTTTAAGCCGAGCCGAAATAGTATTTTGTTGCATATGTTATATTTGTTGACACCTTGCAAATTATTGCATATATTATAAATATATTATACCATGTTGATACATTATAGTAAATACATGTTACATATGTAATTTGAGACATGTAAGGGAGCAGGTTATGGTAATAGTCGGGTATGAAAAAACGAGCAGTTGAATTAGGACAGAAGATAAAGGCTGAGATAAGGCGTGCCGGTTATAATCAGGTTGAGTTTGCAAATTTGTTGAATATCCAGCCGTCTAGGCTCAGTAATTATATTACGGGTGTCAGAGTGCCGGACATATTTACACTGCAGAACATAGCAAACGAGCTGGGGGGGTTTCTGTTGATTATCTTCATTCACCGGATAAGTGTATAAACAATTTTCCGAAACGATATCTACTTACGGTTTATGAGGGGGGGGAGTCTCCGTCTGGAGGTTGTTGATTAGTCGGCGACTACAAATGTGTTTCTGCCGTTCTCTTTTGCCTGATAGAGTGCTCCGTCTGCCCTGAGAGTGATGCTGTCTTCCGTGTCATTTATAATGTATTTACTTATGCCGATGCTTAAGGTGACTGTAAAATCCTTCTCTAATATTTCTGCGAGATCTTCATCTTTCATAATCTGCGTTTTTTATCCTTTCTGCAATGGATGTTGCTATTTCTATATCGCCATAGATGAGGAATATGAATTCATCACCTCCCCATCTTGCCATGAGGTCGTTCTCTCTGATGCAGCTGTTGCATATCCTCGTGACTGACTGTATGACTTCATCCCCTACATTGTGCCCTTTGGAATCATTGATAACTTTAAAATTATCTATATCAACAAGCATAACGGAAAAATCCATCCCTGATTTTTTTTATAAGATGCCACGGCTTTTTTTTCGAAGATGCGGCCGAATTCACGCCTGTTATAACTGCCTGTCAGCTCGTCTGTTATGGCAAGTTTTTTCCAGTCTGCAGTTGTAATAATTCACAGATGACACGATTATCAGCAGAACAATACATGATACAAGCATTCCCAGAGCCGTGCTTTTGATAAAGTTGAACCAAATGTTTTCAATAGCTTTGTTCTGGTTCTGCTCAACGATTAAAAACCAGTCAAGCTCAGGGATATAGCGTTTAGTCAGCAGAATGTGCGTGTTACCTTCGTCGAATTCCAGATTGACGGAATTATGCCCTATAGTGAGTATCTCTTCTGCGATATCTTTTATCCCGTCCATAAGTCTTATGTTGGCTATCTCCACAAGGTCTTTATTATGGTGAGCTTTAATAAGTCCGTATTTGTCGACAAGGTATATGTTCCGATTATACTTAACTCTGTATGCTGAAAGGAGATTTGTTATCCTTTCAAGATCAAGCCCTACGCCTGTGACTCCAAGTAGATTATTATTAAAGTCGTAAACTCTATGGTTTATGAATATGGTCAATGCATAGTTTGCAGCTTCGTTAGTGTCCACCGTCAGTTCGTAAGGGACGTGTTTTTTTTATAAAATTGAAGTACCAATCGTCATGCTTTATGTCTTTGGAGATTTTTTCTCAGGATACCGTCGTGATAGTAATAATTCTTTGTTTTTTCAGAGACGAAGAATGAGGTAAAGAAATCATATTTTCTCTTTATCTCACCCAGATATTTGCTGATAACCTCGGAATCGTTTTCGCCATCCAGAACCCAGTCCTTGAGGAATGTATCATTAGACATAAGGGATGCCACATAAACAGGCAGCATGATATCACGCTGAATTTCGGTATAGACGTTATCTCTTGTCAGAGGGAGAGAAGTATTGATTATATTATCACGCAATGTCTGCTTAGCCGCACTATAGCTGAGAAAGTTTGTTATAATGAAGCCTGCAATCAAAAGGATGCTGATAATGACAACTAAACCGGTCTTGTTTCGAATTTTTTTCCATAATATTTTTTACTTCAAAGAGTGATTGGTAATAAGATAATTAAAGATTATTTATCTTTATAAAGCAAGCTTTATTTATATCCCTGAATTGATTTAAATTTTTGTTATATAATAATAAATGCGTATTGTTGTATATGTTAAACAATTTTATTTTTTAACCGTTTAATTTCATATACTGCCTTATACCATTATTAACTTGTATTTTGGCTTAAAACTATTTTTTAATATAGGCTATGAGTCTGTTTATAGCACTATTACAACAAATGGCTGTCTTTGCTGTTATTGCGTATCTATACAGTAAAACATCCGGCTTTAAGACGGTTTTAAGCTCCAGCCAGCGTACCCGTGATCTTCTGTTCACATATGTATTCTTTTCAAGTATCACGATATTCGGCAGTTATATGGGGCTGCCTATACATGATGCACTTGCCAATACTCGTGCCATAGGTGCTGTTATGGCAGGTCTCATAGGCGGACCTGTAATGGGCGGTGCTGTTGGCCTGACAGCCGGTATTCACAGATATATGATGGGCGGATTCACGGATATAGCATGTGGTTTATCCACTACTGCGGAAGGTCTGATAGCGGGGTTGTTTCATTATTATTACGTAAAGAACGGCAAGGGTGATCAATTATATTCATATAAGCTGGCGTTTGTTGTTACATTCATAAGTGAAGCTATCCAGATGCTGATTATTCTCATTGTTGCTCAGCCGTTTTCAGAGGCACTTGCACTTGTGCAGATTATCGCCCTGCCTATGATGCTGTCGAACTCTTTTGGTTCGGCACTGTTTATAAGTATCTTGGGCGACCAGAAGAGTATGGTGGATGAGTATGGTGCTTTGTTTTCCAAAAAAGGCTCTCAGGGTGGCAGATAAGAGCATACATCTGTTTTCAAAAGGGCTGACAGAGGATTTCCCCGTCAAACTGGCTAAACTTCTCAAAAAAGAGATAGGTGTCAGTGCAGTTGCCGTTACGGATCAGGAGAATATCCTCGCATTTGAAGGTGAGGGGGGGTGACCATCACAAGGTAGGTTCACCTGTGACATCACCGTCAACTATGGAGTCTATACAAACCAGAAAGGTGATATTTCTCGATGGTGTGAACGAACCTTTTAAATGTGCTCTCAAAAAGGACTGCCCTTTGAACTCTGTTCTCGTCATACCTCTACAGGTTGACGGCGAACTCATCGGAACTATACAGCTTTTCGAATCGAAATCTAAGCGATTCCTGAATATTAACAAATCCTTCGGTGAAGGTCTTGTCAGCCTGCTGTCTACTCAGCTTTTTTATTGCAAAATATGCCGACCAGAAGACACTGCTTGTCGAATCCGAGCTTAAGCTGCTGCATGCTCAGATAAATCCGCATTTTTTATTTAATACACTGAATACCATATTGTCTGTGACCCGTGTTTCACCTGATAAGGCTATAGAGCTGATTCAGCACTTGTCAAATATGTTCAGGAAGAATCTCAAGAGGCAGCATCTGACCTCCAGACTGGATGAGGACCTTGATCATGTCAATTCATATCTGGTTATTGAAAAAAGCAAGGTTTGAAAAAACATTTAAATGTTAAAATCGATATAGACCCCAGCCTTATGCATATTAAAATCCCGAGCTTCACACTCCAGCCGCTTCTGGAGAATGCTATCAAACACGGTATGTCGAATGTAATGGGAGGGCTTGAAATAGTAGTCAGAGGGTATAGGGATAACCTAAATGCAGTCATAGAGGTGCAGGACAACGCAGGGTCGTTCGACGAATCTGTCAGCCTAGCCAATTCGGAAGGTTTGGGTCTGGCTATAGTGGATAAGCGTATAAAAAGCATGTGGGGGGGGCAGAGTTACGGGCTGGAGGTCAGCTGTGTGAAAGGGGAGCTGACAACTGTTAAAGTGACTGTGCCTATAAACGAGGCAGGCATTGATGTATAAAACTATTATCGTAGACGATGAGCCTTATGCAAGACAGGAACTAAAGCACCAGCTGAGCAGTTTTGACTGCTTTGATATAGTAGAAGAGTGCGAAAATGCCGTTGAGGGTGTTAAAGCCGTCAGGGAGCATTCACCCGATATACTGTTTCTGGATATACAAATGCCGGGTATGAACGGGTTTGATATGCTCAGTATGCTGGAACAGTCGGAAGTGCCGCTTGTTATTTTTGTCTCTGCTTATGATGAATATGCAATCAAAGCTTTTGAAGCTGATACCCTTGATTATCTGCTTAAGCCTATTGAGCCCAAACGCCTGAGCCAGACAGTTTCCAGAATCCATCAGGCTTTAACTCAGGACAGTCTTCCGAACTACAATATCCCGCAACTCAAAAAGATACCATGCAGTTTAAATAACCTTATTAAGCTCATTGATCTGGATGAGGTTGATTATATAGTATCAGATATTACAGGCGTTCATGTGGTATCAGAGGGGAAGAGCTGTCTAACGGATCTCACCCTGAAGGTGCTGGAGGAACGTACAGACCTTTTCCGTTGCCACAGACAATATATGGTGAATCTTGACCGTATAAAAGAGATAAAACTGCTCGACAACGGGGCTGCCGAGCTCTTGACCTCAGGGAGTAAAAAATGTCCCCGTGAGCAGGCGTCTGCTTAAGAGCCTTAAGCAGCATTTGGGTATCAAGTAAATTCTATTGGTCTTACCATTTTTCCGTTTATTTTTTCTCAGCTTCCGTTAATGACATAATACGTCCTTTAACAACCATTGTGTTGATTGAGCTTGTTATGAACTTTAGAATTAAATGTAAGCTAAAATACAGCTCAATTGCTTAATGTATCGTAAGGAGGAATTATGAAATTTACTAGAATGCTGCTCGTTGCTCTATCTGTTATGCTCACTTTCGCAGTTACAGCACAAGCCGCAGAACAAAAAAGTTCGCTGGAAACTCGCTATGACATGGGGACCGACTCTTGCTCCGTTTACAGATGCGGTTACAGGTATGGCGAAGATGGTAGAAGAGATGAGCGGCGGTAACTTTGTTATCCGTATCGACGCTTCCAACAAGCACAAGTCGCCTTTTGGTGTTCTTGATATGGTTAAGCTGGGTCAGTACGACATGGCTCATTCTGCTTCTTACTACTGGAAGGGTAAAGACATCAATCTTCTCCCTCTTACTACTATGCCGTTTGGTATGACAACACCTGAGCAGTACGCCTGGTTCTATTATGGCGGCGGTATGGAGCTGATGCAGAAAGCTTATGCTCCTCATAAGGTTCTGTCATTCCCTGGAGGAAACACAGGAAACCAGATGGGCGGATGGTTCAGAAAAGAGATCAACTCACTTGAGGATCTTCAGGGGCTTAAGATGAGAATCCCCGGATTCGCAGGTGAAGTGCTTGCCAAGCTTGGTCTTGCAGTGACAAACATCGCACCGGGTGAGCTTTACACATCTCTTGAGCGTAGTACAATCGATGCTCTTGAGTGGGTTGGCCCCGGTATGGATATCAAGATGGGCTTCCACAAGATAGCTCCTTACTACTACACAGGATGGCACGAGCCTGCTACAGAGCTTCAGTTCCTAGTGAACACTAAGAAGTTCGACAAGCTTTCCGATAAGAACAAAGCTATTCTTAAGAATGCTATGAGACTCGCTGCATACGACATGTATATCCAGAACTATCATATGTCTGCTCAGGCTTGGGCTGATATAGCCACAGAGTATCCTAATATTAAGATAAAGACATTCCCTAAGCCTGTTATGGATGCTATGAAAAAAGCTAACGCTGAACTCCTCAAAGAGAAGTCAGTGGGCAACCCACTGCTTAAAGAGATTCTTGCTTCACAGGCTGCTTATCAGAAGAAGGTAAGAGAGTGGACAAAAATGTCTGACTACGACTATCTTAAAGATAACGTTAAATAATATCTGATGGTATTATAATGACAAAGGCTGATTATATGTGTAAAACATTTAGTCAGCCTTTTCTTTGTTTTTTTTGATATTAATACTAAGGGTTATTTTTTTTATGTTAATTAAATTAGAGAGATTTTTTTTGATCGTTTTGCAGACTGGTTGGGCTACATAACAGGGACTTTGATGATCCTTATGATGGTCAATGTCTTTTATGACGTTATCATGCGGTACTTCTTTAAGACAGGCTCTATAGCATTTCAGGAGCTTGAGTGGCATATTTTTTTCTGTTGTTTTCCTTATAGGTATATCATATGCCCTGAAAGCGGACGGACACGTTCGTGTGGATGTTATCTACGACAACTTGAACCCGAAGACCAAAGCTATAATTAACCTTGTGGGGACTATAGTTTTCTTAATCCCTTTCTCATTTCTAATCGCTTTCGGTTCAATCGATTTCGTCCTTGAGGCATATAATACTCACGAGATAAGCGGAGATCCGGGTGGACTTACCCACAGGTGGATCATAAAGGCTTTCGTTCCTGCTTCGTTTTTTCTGCTGGTATTCTGCAGTATCGGCACAATAGTAAAGAATTTCAACATTATTAATAAGTTTAATAATGAAAAGATAGATAGTTCGGAGAGTGTAAAATGATAGGAATTATAATGTTTTTCGCAGCACTTCTGATGCTGCTGTTCGGCTACCCTGTTGCTTTTACATTCGGAGCTGTGTCTGTTGTTTTCGGTATGCTTGCCGGGATAGTTGAGTCCCTGCAATACGGCGGCACTATCATTGAAGGCTTTGAAATAGGTAAGACTATGTTCGCCTTTATGCCACACCGTATATTTGCCATCATGAATAATACGATCCTTATGGCTATTCCATTGTTTATATACATGGGTATCATCCTGCAAAAAAGCTAATCTGGCGGAAAAAAAACTCCTTGAATCTATGGGTTTTCTGTTTGGTGAGCTCAGGGGTGGACTCGCGATAAGTACCGTTCTTGTGGGGGGGGCTCTTCTTGCGGCCTCCACAGGGGTGGTTGGTGCGTCTGTTGTTGCTATGGGGGTGATATCACTCCCCGTTATGATCAAGTATAATTACGACAATAAGCTCTCCACAGGTACTATCTGTGCGGCAGGGACACTTGGGCAGATTATTCCGCCTTCGATCGTGCTTATCATACTCGGTGACGTTTTTCAGGTTCCAGTGGGTGACTTGTTTCAGGCTGCTGTGTGGCCGGGGCTTGCACTTGTCGGTGCTTATATAATCTATATCCTTGCGTACTCCTTTGTGAAGAAGGATGCCGCACCGCCTATCAAGCTGGAAGAGGTGACGGGTAACAAAGCTCAGCAGGTATTCACTGCTCTTAAGGCTATTGTTCCGCCGCTTGTGCTTATCCTGCTGGTGTTGGGGTCTATATTCGGCGGTGTTGCAACACCTACCGAGTCTGCTGCTGTCGGTGGTGTAGGTGCTATAATCCTCGCTGTCATGTATAAAGAGTTTTCGTTCAGGATGATGTTTGACGCCTCCCTTGAAACAGTGAAGGTTACAGCTATGGTTTTCGGTATCCTCGTGGGTGCTACGGCTTTTTCCATGGTTTTCACTTACACCGGCGGTGATATGCTCGTAGAGGAATTTATGATGGGGCTGCCGGGCGAGAAATGGGGCTTTCTGATCCTCTCCATGCTGGCTATTATGGTTCTTGGATTCTTCATCGATTTTATCGAGATATCATACATTATCGTGCCAATCCTTGTGCCTATTTCAGAGACTATCGGGATAAACCCTGTGTGGTTTGCTATACTGATTGCCATGAACCTGCAGACATCGTTTCTCACGCCTCCGTTCGGATTCAGTCTTTTCTATCTGAAAGGGGTTGCTCCGCCTGAGGTCAAGACAACGCATATTTACCGAGGGGTGATACCGTTTATCGCTATACAGGCAGCGATACTGATTATTCTTATCGTTTGGCCTGAGTTCTTCGGTATCAGTCAGGGCTTTTGATAAGGGAAAATTAACAATAGTTAGAAAAATGGATTTTAATATTAAAATTTTGTGTTAAGATACATAGTCAATGAAACAAGTTGGCGTTAAGAAGTGTGAAAGACCCTGCTGAGAAATCGGTGGGGTTTTTTCATTTTATGGGGATATTATCTCTACATCAGGTAGATTTTCGGCGACTTCTGCATAGTCTTTGTATAATTCAAGAATATCTGTGATGATCTTTAACGGTTCATACCAAATTTCAGGAAAATTTTTCTCACCTTTAAACCGAATGGGGAAGGCTACTTGTTCCTTGGGCGGAGAGAATTGAGAATTAACACCTTCTTTGTTACCCCTTGGGTCAAGTCTGTACCAGCCAGAATTCTCCAAATAGACAGCATTTAACCCATGTAAACAGTATTTTGAACCACTTCCGTCGTCATTGACTGTCAGCCTTTGATAACAAAGCCCTGTATGTATATTGTTTGCACGTAATAGTGCGGCAAGCAGGTGACTTTTGGCATAGCAGTATCCTGTTTTGTATTTTAGTACATCGGATGCGATGACAGTTACAGGGTTCATTTTATGGTCGTTACTATGAAAAAATCTCATCCCTGACAAACTCAAAACAAGCATTGATAGTGTCGTTGGTGTCGGCACACAAAAGCTCATTCGCCTTGTTCAGAATAATTGGTTCGTCCCAATTGATATATTTGCTTACTTCTAAATATTTATCCATGTGCAATTATACCTGACTCTGCTAATAAGAAAAACATATTGTTACGATGCTATGCGAACGGCATCAGCATTAAAGCGGAGGCGATAACACCTAAGATGGAAATGATTATTCCACGTTTAAGCACTCTGCTGTTGGGTTTATACATAAAAAAATGAAGACACGGCCAAAAAAGAACAATAAAACACTATATACCACTGTAAAAAAAATATGAACTTTATTCTCATTTTGGGTTTTATGGAGAGAGTTGAACATCTCGATGATACGTGGGTACGTCATGCCGATGTATTGCAGTTCGCCGTTGATGGTGTTGTAAGACCCTCTGGTGTGCATCCCTTCGAAGAAAACTAAACCATTTTCAAAATTAACTATCCTGAAACCTCTGTCTCTTACGACTCTGGCGATCATCATCGGCGGCAGCTCAGGGGCAAGCTGTTGTTTTATCTGCCTTTCACTTTTCAAGAAGTTTGTTTTTTTCGTATGTAAGTATTATTCCGCTGACACAGTAGATTACTGTGAGAGCAATAACAAAGAAGCCTATATCTCTGTGAAGCACCCGCATATAGTGCTGAATATTTTTTCGCCATATGGTTCTCCCGATAGATAAAAAAAAGAATAAGATTTTGAGCGTAAGTTCACATAAATTTATTTCATTGTCAATATTAATTATGTGAAGGCATTTTTTACAGTTTTTTTCACGCCACAGGAGAAAAAAAAGAATGAGGTTCAATAAACGATTAATAATCTAAAATCAAAAGGGGGGAAATCGATAAGTAGTTATAAATTATTTATAATACTTAATATCTAATCAGCAATATTTTGAAAATACCGCCAAAAATACCGTCAAGCTCACGATTTAATTAGTGATCTGGTCTCCGGTTTCCTAATCTTTTATGTGATAACGTTCTCTTAAATAGTTGACATTAATTGAGGTGAATTATACCTTGTGTATATGGACTACACAAAAACGTGTGGTAGTTTGATTTTAGGGCTCAAGAAAACGTAAGGAGGCATCTTGAAATCAACGAAATATCAAGTGTTCCTGAGTTCAACTTACTCTGATTTAGTAGAAGAAAGAGATAGTATCATTAAGGCTATATTAGAGATGTATCATATTCCTATTGGTATGGAAATGTTTAGTGCTGAAGACGAAGATCAGTGGGAAATCATAAGAAGAACCATTGAAGTGAGTGATTATTATATTTTAGTTTTAGGGTTAAGATACGGATCAAAAACTTCGGAGGGCATAAGCTTTACCCAAAAAGAGTATGAGTATGCATTAGAGAAAAAAAATTCCAGTTCTTGCATTTGTGATGAAGGACACAGTGTCATTGCCAAAGGGGAAGAGAGATGATGATCTTTCAGAAATTAATGAGTTTCGAAAACTGGTGTTAGACAATTCAAAAAATGGCTCAATTTTGGGAAACTAAGGATGAGCTTATAAAAAAAATGTTTCAATCTCATTGATGAAGCAAATTATGCAAAAAAAACCTGGCATAGGATGGATTAGGGGAGACAAAGCAGGTGCTGAGGAAGCTCTTTCAAAGGAGTTGACAATACTTAGCAAAGAAAATAGAGAACTGAGAGAAAAAATAATAGATCTTGAATCGAAGATATCTTTAAAGAAACCAGTCATAGAGCTAGAAATAGCACCTCTAGTTATTGATGATAATTTTAATTCTTATGAAAAGGTCGAAATGCCTACTACATTAAAACTAAGTGATATCGAAGATCATCTGTTGGAATATATTTCTGAGGAAGATATAGATATATATAATAACTCTATTCCAAGCCAAGATCAGTTAGAAAAAATATAACGATGAACTTGCAAAATCTTATAAAATAAACAATTATTCTGTCCCTTTGACCATTGAAGTTTCCAATAAGGGTTCTAGTAAAGCAAATAATATGTACATAGACATAGAATTTCCAGAGGGGGTTCTTATCTATAAAAATAGCGACGAACCTAATGAACCCAAAAGTCCCATTCCATTAAACCCTGTAGACAGTGCTCAAGCTGAATATAACAAAAAAAAGATAAAGGAGCAGGGTTCACCACTTGCAAGATTACAAGCCTCATTAGGGTTCGTAAATGGGTTAAATAAATTTGAGGCGTTAGCTGCTCGACCCAATTTTAATTTGCCAGATATTCACCCTGTTAATCTGAAATGGTGGACAAAGCTGGATGGAAATAAAATTACAGTGAAAATCGATAGTTTGCTCCATACAAGATGCATGGTATTTGATGATGAATATATGATTGTCCCTTTAATAGCAGGGAAGCATACTATTGAGATTCAAGTTATATGTGAAGAATATGAAAATATTGATACCAAATTAATTGAGTTTAATATCTGAATTGAGCTTTATTACAACGTTGATACTGTTGATCAAATAATACTTTATGTTCAATAGTGCAATAAAGAGCTTTGCGTATTGGCTCAAAATAAGGAGGGTAGAGATGGGTGAATTACATCATTTAGATGTTGGCTGTGGGGATGCAAGCGTAATAAAGTCATCAGGAGCTACCTTTTTTTTAATTGATTGCCATAATATAAGTGAGCACAAGCACTTATTGCCTAATAATAAAAACCTTAGAGGGGTTTTTTATTACTCATCAACATAGAGATCATTTTTCGGGACTTGCTTTTCTTAAGGATAATGCCTATTCAATAGACTGCCTTATTTATAGTCCCTATACTCGTAGGCGTGGAGACAATAGTGTTGAGTATGAAGAATGGCAGGAATTTGAATCATTAATGACTCATTTTAAGAACAAAGGTACAAAGACATATACTCCATACAGGCAAGATGATTTCAAGAAGCCTTTTTTGGTCAACAAATGGGATAAAGTTCGAAATTATTGGCCCTCATTCAAGCATTGCAGCCATCGAGACAAGAGAAATTCATGATGCTTCACTTGTTATCAAAGCAGTATTGGGAGATAGAAAATGTCTATTTGCGGGTGATGCTTCTGATGCTAACCTAAAATATATTGCTGATAATACAAAAAAAACTATTGTGATGATATCTTGCATGCAAGCCATCATGGAAGTATTAATGGCGCCAATTTGGATTTTATCAAAAAAATGCAATGCAAAATACTCTGTATTGTCAACTAAAAGCGGTGTCCACGAGAATGTTCCACATTCTACTGCTATTCGCCGATACAAAGACAATACCAAAAATGAAGTATACAGGACAGACCAGTCCGGTTCTTTGAAATGGTCATTTTAGTTTTGGGGTCGTTATGGAAAGTGAATTCCTAAATAAAGAATATGAATTATCATACCAACAACTTCGGTTTTACGATGAAAAGCACAGTAGTCTTATAAAATTCCTTGCAACCCTAGCAACTGCGGTTACGACAGCCCAGTTTGGAATTCTTAAATTTATTGGGGAGCCAAATGACATTTTTTATGTTTTTCAAATGTTACTAAGCATAATTGTATTTGTACTATCAAATACAATTTATTTATCGTTATTGCAAAACAGACTATATTTTGTCTTTGTAGCTCGGCAGCTAAATGCAATAAGAAAGCATTTTCTAGAAAGTCCTTCTTCTGGCTTTAAAAAAAACAATCAGCTCTATACTTCTACGAACTTTTCAGCATTTAAGTTGAATAGTTTACATTCACTCCAAATGTTTGGTGTGTCATTTATATCTTCACTTTTTTATGGGTACATTTGCATTCTCATTTTTAGGATATATAAAACAAATATCTCTATTAGCATCTGTGTTAGTTTTCATTGTTACCTTAATATTACAAACCGTTTATGGGTTTAAGTATCTAAAAGATAAGAGTAAACTAAGTGCCGACATGGCTATTCATAAATAGATTCAGGTTAGATGAAAAAAATTTGTTTAAATCTAGGTACAGATCACTCATTCTTTTTATGTAATGGAGTCAGTTACCTTACGGTAATTAAGTAGTTGTTTTTTTTAAATTTTAGATGTTATAGTTACTGTAGGGTAACTAATATGAAGAGAATATCAAATATTGAAGAGATAGGTCAACTGCTCAGGCTGAAGAGGGAAGAGCAAGGGCTTAATCAGAAAGAATTTGCTGAGGCCGCAGGGGTAGGAAACCGCATAGTCTCCGAGGTGGAGCGTGGTAAACCTACTGCTCAGGTTGATAAAGTGCTCAAACTGCTCAAATATGCAGGGCTCTCCATTTACGTTGGTGATGAATAGTGGAATCCATTAACGTTTTCATCGAGATAAAAGGGGAGTACATCAAAGCCGGAAACCTTATCAATACAGGTCTTGATTTACTGTTTGAGTACGATGACGCTTACAATCTGCATGGTCTGTCGCTCATCCTGCCTGTAAAGGAAAAAACTGTTCGAAGGGACTGAGGCACGCATATTCTTTGAAAACCTTCTCCCTGAAGGTGAGCAGAGAAAAAATTATCTCCAGAGCTACCAAAATATCATCTGAAAATGTATTCGGTCTCCTTAAGCGTTTCGGCGGCGAATGTGCCGGAGCGATCGTTATTACGTCTGATCCTGACCTTGAAGGTACTGATAATAATTATAAATTTCTTAATAATAAAGACATTCTACAGCTGATTGAAAAGCTGAATCAAACTTCACCTGCGGAAGACGACAACATGTATCGCCTCTCTCTGGCAGGTGCTCAGGCTAAGACATCAATCAAAATTGAAAATGAAAAGCTATACTTACCGCTCGGTAACTCGCCGAGTACGCATATAATCAAGCCGTTTAGTCCTAAATTTGAAGGTCTGCCAGCGAATGAGCTTTTTTTTGTATTAAACTGGCAGAAGCGTGCGGACTTCCTGTCTGCAATACCGAGATTAGGAAAGTAGGGCAGGTGTCTGCTCTTTTCATAGAGAGGTATGACAGATATTTGATTGAAGGCAAGATCTGCGTCTGCACCAAGAAGACTTTTGCCAGGCTCTCGGGTATGCTTATCACGTAAAATATGAGACAGATAGCGGTCCAAATTTCTCTGATTGTATTAAATTGATTACTGAGGTGTCAAAACAACCGGCAGTGGACAAAATAATGCTTATAAGATGGTTTATCTTCAATTATATGATAGGCAATGCGGACGCACACGCAAAGAACATTTCTCTGCTATATCCGCCACAGATGAAAGGTCGCCCTCAGCTTGCACCCTTTTACGATCTCGTATGTACAACAATCTATAAAGGCATATCAAAAAAAACTGGCTATGTCTGTCGGCGGCGAGTTTAATCCAGATAATGTTACGACTGATAACTGGCGACAGCTTTGCGATGATGTTGACATACGATACTCGGCTTTGAGAAAACACATAATACAGCTTTCAGATTCTATCATTAAGTCTGATGTCTATAATAACCCATCAAACGAAATACAGAAAAGTATAGTAAAGATAATTAACAGCAGACTGAATACTATTGTTTAATAAGTGTCACAAATAGGTCGGATGATTTGGGCTAAAATGAAAAGGCTCTGAGAGTGTCAGAGCCTAAGTTTGTTCATGCCGAAGGGGGGAATCGAACCCCACGCCGTTAACCAGCAACGGATTTTGAGTTTATTGTCTCTAGTTTAACTTATTAATAATAAAGATTTTGAAGTCTATTAACTCTGCTTGTACCACAAAATGTACCAAGAGTGCTTGTTGGTATTTCTCAAGATTTAATTCTTAAATGTTTTTTACTAACTATTGGTAGTATCGAACAGTAAATTTCTTGAGCGATGCGTTTGGATAACTCAACAGGTACTGCATTACCAATCATTTTATACCCTGCTGCTAAATTTTTGTACTTAAAGGAAAAGTCATCTGGAAAAGTTTGTATCCTTGCACACTCTCTTACAGATAAACGTCTATATTCATATTCAGACTTAGTATCAAATATGAATTTGTCTGTTTCTTGTTTTATCATTTTATTTGCTTGAGGGTGGATAGGAGCGTGTCTTCCACCAGCTTGGATTGTAAATGCAGGTTCATCCCAACTTCTTACTCTATTACGAGACATATATATTGTAGAAAATGAACCTAAAAGGTATTCGTGGTTATCAACGATACAGTTGTCATTATGGTGTGATTTATTAAGTGGTAATGATACGTTATCTTTAAGGTCAAAGATTGCATCTTTCAAAGTTTTAATGTTGCAACTTGGTTCAGGGAATTCGAAATCAATGTTTAAATCAGATCGAAAACCAATCATAATTACTCTTTTACGGTCTTGTGGTACTCCATAATTCTTTGCATTTACGAGTTTCCACGTTAAGTTATATCCTATTTCTTCAAAACTTTTTTAATATGTTGTTGTATGCTGCGTTGTGTTTTTTTTCCGCTAGCATTCCTGAAACATTTTCTGCTAAGAAAAATAGAGGTTTTTTTATCTTTGAGGACACGGATATATTCGAAAAAATAACTGACCTCTGGAGTCATTTATACCTCTTTGTTTCCCTGCCTCGCTCCAACTTTGGCAAGGTGGCCCTCCGATTATTCCTATACAATCTGGAATTTCTGTAGAGTCAACGCTTCTAATATCTCTTGTATCAAGGTGTGTTTTAGGATGGTTAGTTTTATATGTTTCATGTATTTCTTTATCAAATTCATTTGCCCAAATTATATTGAACCCTGCTTTTGTAAAACCTAAATCTAAACCACCGCAACCAGCGAATAAAGAGACGATATCTACATTAGTGTTTTTTTTTTCGTACACTATATTATCGTAACCAATTGTGTTATGATTGTAAATAGAGTTAGTGTCTGTTAATCCTAGAGTTTTCATTGTACATAATAGCTGATTGGCAATTGCGTTGGAGTTCTGCTGAAGAGGGTTATTAAAAAACAAGTTCGTAGGAGAGTTTATTGTTGTTTACTTTCCAGTCAACGTATACTGCTAAATCTCTTGCTCCCTCGTACTTATCATCATTAAATCTATAATTCACTGCTTTACACGCAAAGAAAAAAATGAGTGTTATTTATAAATGAAGATGTTGCATTCAATGGCTGTAGACTATTTATGACATCCTGAAAGTTATTTAGAGATAAATAATTTAGACTTGATATGTAATCACAGACACCGGAGTTTTTTATTTCTTCGCCATTAACAGTTGCATTCTTTTTTTGATATATCTAAGTTGTCCCCACGCAATATGTCAAGTTTTTTGATTTGTTGATAGAACAATTTGAGAAGATAATTCTCCGTTGTCTTTGTTTACCAATTCAAAGCGCCACCCTAGAGTTATTGAATTTTCTTCTGTTCTACCGTGTTTAGTTTTATACACTAATTTCCTTTGATTAAATTTTTTCAAATAATGAAAGGGTGCTGCGAGATATTATATCACTCCAGTTCTGACCAAAGATTTGCATTGCGCGTGCTTGTTTTATTTTATTTTCAAGGAAGTCAGCATTGTCTTGTTTGAATGAGATTTTAAATTCTGTCAATTCGTTTGATAACTTATTTTCTGCTAGAATATATATGTCTGTTTTAGGTTCACCACTACCCGTAACTGGTTTACCTATTTTAAGTATTTCATAACTATTGTTGTTATAATTGAATAATTTTGATTCTTTACCCATTTGTATAATCTTTCTTTCGGATTCAGTAAAGTTCTGATTAAGTTCACTCATTTAGATTCTCCATTTGGAGAATTTAGCATTAAAAATGAGATGAATCAACGGCAGAATATTATTAATTAAAACCTGTTAATGTTAATTTAGATTAGTAATGTAGTCTATATTATGATGAGAGTAGAAAATAGATGTTTCTTTTAAATAAAGTTGGCAACTTTTAAAATAAGTTAGAAACAGATAACCAGTCATGTTATTCTATAGAATCTTTCTACTAAGGTGAATATATGTCTGATTTATCATTCGGTCAACCACTGTTAGGTGATTATAAGCCTTATTTGTCAAGAATTGAATATTTTATTAAAACACTCAACCGACTCGATTATTTCATTTATGCTAGATTCAATTGGTCTTTTTGTAATAGTTGGAATAATATTCTTCATCCATTTTTTTTGGTGATTCAATTTTAATAATAGCTTTGACGTTTTCTTGTGTATCTTTGATAAACCCCGTTGAAGTGTTTATAATATAATAAGGTGTAGAAAATGAAAGCAGTTGACGTATTTCATTATTGATACATTCAGACAACTCTGGAAACACGTCTGTTTCGGTCTCGAATAGGCTTTTTAGATAATCTATAATCTCTGTATTTGATTTCTTTTGAATGTGTGCAAGTATTAATTGTTCTTTTAATAAATCATAAAACCTAGTACTTCTTATAAGATATCTTAACCAGTGATTTTCTTTAAATAAATGATCAAGCAATTCATAAAGCTCATTTTGCCTTGCTCGAAGTTTATTGATTCCATCAATATATCCATTAAGTAGTTCATTAAGATTTACCCCATTAGTAAATAAACTATAAAAACCACATTCAGCAGATAGAGGAGAAGGAATGTGTGGGTCGTAAAGTAATAAAGAGCGGTAGGTAGATAAAACATAATCTTTCCTGTTATGTTTAAGTTGTGCTATTTGAGATTCTCGTGCAGGTTGACATATACATTCATCATCAATAACTATAGGGATATCGTTGTTAAAAAATAACATTCTGGGAGTGTAAATCTGTCACTGATAATAATTGACATGCAGCAAGTAGACATCCAGAATTGTACGATGCTTTTTGTAAATCACATATAGGTTTGTTAATTAGATATGGCCTAGAAACAGATATTGAAGAATTATCTGGTGTTATGGGTTGCCTAGGGGTAAGGTCTATTGAAAGTAAATTTGAAAACCAATTAATATAATTAAAGAAAATATCATTGTGCGCTCTTTTCTTACTATACAAGACAGTTTCTTTGCCGTATTTTCTAGATAGTAAAACTTGTGTAGAACCAAAGTGTATTTCATCTGTTAGTATACTTGATACTTCTTGACCTTCATTTTTTAATTTGGTTGTAAAAAAAATCTAAACTGTGTATAGCAAGTGATTTTACAAATTGGTTTAAAGTACAATTAGAATCGTATATGTATGACTCTGCCCTGTCAAAACTACATCCTGAAACTTTTGCGTAAGTTGTTATAGTTCTGTTTAAATATCTGCGTAAAATATTATGTTTTACATACTCTATCTGGGAAGATAGCATAAGTGATTACTTAATATCGACTCTATGAGAACCGCCAGTCCATGAAACTGTACAAGTAACATCAACATGTTTACGTGCTATTCCTTTAATGTCTTCAGTGACTTGTCCCTCAATATAATCGGAAGGATTCATCGGTATAGTAAAGTGCTTTAGACTTGAGCTATCTAAATGAAAAAAAATAACAGTTGCATTTCCTTCAACTCGAATTCCATATTCATTACATACAATATCTGGGGTTTCAATAAGTTTTTGTTTGAAACTAGGTTCTTGCCAAGCTCTTAAAATGATTTCTGATAATTTCTCTTTAATTTTATTTTCTTCAATATTTGGGTTCATAAAATCCTCCTAAGTTATAATGACATTATATCAACATTGATGATAAGGTTCTATAATTATTTAAACTAAAAGTGTATTATGTATGTTTAGTTTCCAACTTATTAGAAAAGTATTAGTGTGAGAAAGTTACCAAAAGCTGAAATCTCAGTTTCCAACGTTGAAAAAAAATCATTAGTGGCGTGAGAGATTATCAATGATTTACGCCATTTTCAGTTTCCATCTTTATTAGAAAGCTACAATAGAAAGGGACGGAGTTATCCGTCCCTTTGTTTACTCGAATTCCCAAGCGAGTTTTGATGTTCTACCAAACTCGTCACTTCCCATTAGGTCATAAACACCGTATGTAGGTATCCATGATAAATCTGGAAGGGTTACGTCAGCAGTTGTGTCAGTGATTGCGATATCCTCTGCTGTCACACTCTCGTTATCGGAATCATCTTCAAAGGAGAACCCTAAGGAGAAATCCTGTGATGCGTGAGTTGGAACACTGAATGTCATCTGAACTACGCCTTCATATACCATGTCTGCGATAGTATGAGAGGATAGGTTACTGAAAGAACCAAAGTATTTTAATTCGTCAGATTTCAGTTCCGCCAGTGTTTCTGGTTTTCTCTTGATGATCTGTGTTCTGGTTTCGACAGGTTCACCAATCGGTTCAAATGTAGATGCGTCATAATCTGCATAAGCGACTGATGTATATTCAAGATTTGTATCTTGCAGTTCTTCAATAGTGTCATCACTCATACTAAAAAAGAAATTTACTGTTTACCTCGGATGTTCTATCGTCAGGAATTATATCAAGTCTTGTACCACTACCGATGGCGAGTCGGATTCTGTTTTCAATACCATCACCAGTGATAACAATAAATTTGATTCCTTGATCGTACTCATCATCCGCCTTGAATTCAATACCGTTGCCGTATTCAACAGTTCCGTCTGAGTGGATGTCTTTTGTCCACCTGACTCTTGGTGTGAGTTTATACTTGTATTGATTACCCATGCGTACCCACTCAGAATCATCCTTTACAGCGTAGATTGTTTCCTGAGTAACAGTACCATCTTCAAAAGTAATAAAGTAACTTACAGCGTGGGTATAAGGTTTACTGTCGTCAGAAATAACATTCTCAAGTGCGAACCCTTTTAAAGATATGACAGGATTATCCGCATCAGTTCCGGGGAATGTTGGATTTTCAGTTAAGAATTCATCTTTATCTTTTCCATTATGGAAGAAGTCGTCAGACAGATATTCACCCTTACTTGATCTTGTTGGTGTTGATGAATAATAATCAGTAACGAATTCGATTATCCCGTTTAATGCGGTCAGGTTATTCTTGAGTTGAGTTACCTTACCTGTATCTATTGCGGTTGCAGAACCCACATTCGTAATAGATGTAGAAACAAGTGAATCTCCCTGAGAATCAGAAACGGTAACAGTACCGTCAGATTCAATTTTCACATTGATTACGTCAAATACACCGTCTAGTCCGGCGTGGTTTGATGTTACTGCGTCAGTCAAAGGGTTAATATCTTCTGCATCCATTTCTGTTAGAAGTGGTTGGAGAATCCCTTGTATAGTTGTCACAGCGGTATTCAAATTATCTTCTGTGATAGGTGTAGAAGGATTTTCAAAATAATCTGTTGGTGTTGTACCTGTTGAGATGGCGACTGCGAGGTCAGTTATAGTTGATGTTCGCTGTACCTGCTTCAAGTGATGCAGAATGGAGGACATAACCTTTTGAACCTACAGTACCTTTCGCTTGAAGGTAATAGGGTGCAGTTAAACCTGTTATGTCAAATTCAAAACTACCATCATCTTCAATAGTTACAGGACTGTCACTTGATATGTTACCAAGTGAATCTTTCAACCACGCACGCCCGACAATCGGACTCCCTGCAAGTGCGTTACCAGATACAGTTGTAATTACTTCTTCTGCCGTGTCGTCATTTGTTCCTGATTGGTCGTCTGTAACAGTAGATGAACTGCTGCCACCGCCTCCGCAACCAGCCATGACAAATGATGTAAATAACAAAATTAATAATAACTTAGGGAACAATTTTCGATTCATAATTTACTCCTTATTTTTTTTGTTCTTCGTAATTTCTGAATTTTAGTTGTCTTCAAGTTTTTTAACTTAACCTCCTGTGGTATTTAATAGTATATTATTACCTATAGTTTGAAAATAGTAAATTAATCTGTCTATTGTGGATGTAAAGTGTTTTGTCTTGATTGTATTTTACCTAAGGGTGTTATATGTCAGACTTTACATTACTTTTAGGTAGAAAAAATTAAAGAACAAAGAAAGTTAAAACAGATATCGCAAGAGAACCTTGCTGAAACTGTAGGTATTAGTTCAAAGTATTTGAGTGAGATCGAATGTGGTAAGAAGAATTTGACTGCAAAGATACTTTTTGATATCTCCTCAGCGTTGGATGTGAAAACAGATGATTTCTTTGATTACAATTATTTAGATTCTAAACAGTCATTAAAAGAAGAAATAATTTCGTTCGTGGATGATGCGTCTGAGAAAGATATTGCAGATATTTATAAATTCATTACCTACTTCTTAAAGTCTGGAAGATAATTCTGTATTATTTTCATTTTAGGAGATACCGAGTAAGAGTTGTTATATGAATGATAAAATTTCGCCAAAATATCAAATGGATTTAATAGAGAATATTGAAAAAAGAATTGTGGAAACAATATTCCTCGTACAAGAAAGTAGAGTATTACATAATTAAATGGTATGAACATGACTATAACAGTTACTACGAGAATTTTTGTATAGAGAGGAAAGAAGAAGATAATATTGATTTAACTAAAACCCTGCACGGTATCGACGGGGAAACATTGATAAAAAATTGCGATTGACTTAGGAATAGAAACGCCCAGTTTTATACCGTTAATTCCGACATTTAGAAATGAAATAAAGTCTAGTTATCAAACAGCGAGTTCAAGTTTTGAAAAAATCAATAAGACAAGTTGAAGAACATCCCGATGTATCAATTGGTTTAGCGAATTCTGCATTAGAGAGTGTTATTAAAGAAATCATTAAAGATGAGAATATTAATACTAAATACGATAAGAAGAAAACATTATATGGATTAACAATTGATCTTTTGAAAGAATTTAAAATATTTCCAAATTCCGGTTATCCTAAAGAAATTGAGAATATCGGTAGTTCATTAATAAAGGTCAGTCAAAATATTGAACAGTTAAGAAGTGACAATACAAACTTACACGGTAAAACAAGAGAAGATTATATTGTCGATGATCCTATGTACGCATATTTTATAGTGAATGTCGTATCATCTATTGGAATGTTCATGATTAACTACTATGAAAAAAGTGATTAAAGTGTATACACCAGACGAAATTGATGAGGATGATATCCCTTTCTAGATGAACGAAAGGAAGATAATGTATTTCTTGGATTTGATAAATTAAAAAAACGAATATCTCAAAAGTAAAATGAATAATAATTAATGAAATAGCAGGTTCTCAATGGCAATACAATTTTCTCAAAAGAAAGGAAAAAAATTATTACGTTACTCATTTAGACATTAATATGAAAATGCCGTCTTTAAAAAAAAGATTTATTAAAGAATCACATTCTAAATATAAAGATTTAGATTTAGCAGTAGATGACTTTATGGATGAATCAAATAATAAACAAATAAGCGTCATACAAGGTTTAGTTAAGTGGTATACGGTGTATGTTGTGAATTCCATTGATTTTTTTAAAGAATAATAAAGATGAAGTGATGGATTACTGGGAACAAATTAAAAAAGATGCCAGAATACTATTCTAATGATGATGTTGTAATGACACTGGATAATAAAAGTGTGAATAAGATATTTAAAATGTTAGAAATGGCGACTTTTGAATATTTAACTAAAAATCTATCAGATCAATTGAAAAAATATTACTTACAAAGATAATGAAATCATCTTTGATGAAAAAATATATATTTAGTGACGTCAAACGTGGACTATATTGATTACTAAATTTTAATAGAATAATACATTCAGATAAGGTATTAAAAGAAGATTCTTCTCAAGACAATAGTGTAGAAGAAGAACTGAGTGATATACATAGAGAAATTATTGATTACGTCAAATCAGCAGACACAGAACATCTTATCAAAATATATCTATTCATTAAAGAGGTACTTTGAGTTGTTGTCAAAATTAGCGTCTTTCATTCATATTTTTTAGTTCCTACAGATACAATGTACTTGTCGATTCCGATACAAAAAAAACATTAATTGTAATTCAATCTAATCTTATGGCAATTCATTGATATTTCAATATCGATACTCTAAGCAAATAAATCATGCAATCGTAATATTTCAGCAGAAAGTCAATATGAGTATTAACAAAAAAGTTTATAACATTATATTTTTGAAATCTGGTATGTATTTGATACTATACGTTAAAATGCAGTAAAATTTTTTTTTGGTGTGAAAATTACAAAAGTGTCTTACCTATGCTAGCATATTATCTATAGTAAATAATTAACAACTTAATTTGCTATGCATGCCAACACATATTTTGGCAAATAAAATATTTAAAGAGGTAACTGATATGAACAAACAATCAAAGAAACGGAAGACGCAAACTTACATTGTTAAGTTAAGAAGTGAAGTACTATTTCTTAAATATGACAATGACCATCCTGATGGTGAACAATACGCCTATGTTGGTTCGGCAACTACATCTACATTTCTACTTTTCAATAAAGCAGCAATGATAGGGAGGCTTAATTGTACATGTGGATCATGTGATAATGAATACTATTTTTTTCAACCATGATTCAGGTTACGTTATTCAGGTAGACGTAAATGATGTATTCACAGACACATGCTCTGTTGATCAATGGAAATTCAAGAATAGATATTTGGCGAATGATATAGGCAGTGAGCATGTTTTGATTGAAGCAGTAGAAAATATTATGTGTGCTAGCTAAAAATATAAAGGAGAAAATACTATGTTTAAAATTGAATCATTAAAAGAAGAATCCCATATCAACCCATTAGAGACATATTCTCTAGTTTATGAGACTTCAAACAAAAAATTTACTACATTCAAATTTCAAGGTTCAGGAATATTGAACTATGTTAATGAGTATTTCAATGAGTTATATGCTGATGGGGTGTTCTTCGATATGACAAGATCAGAAATACGCAATATTGTTGTTCAATTTGTAATTCTATGGTCTACATTCAAAACTGATAAAGCAAACTATCACAGACAAACAAAACTTGTACAAGCAGATATTGTTCAAAATGTAAAAATGGCACTTAAAGGGAAAAAAAATATATTTGAGACAGTTAAAGAAGAACGTTGCTGCTTACATGTTTTTGAAACTGTGTGAAAGGTTGCCATCAGATGTGGATAAAAACACTCTTCATGTACTTGATTTCTATTTAGATGAAGAACAATTAAATGGAATAAAAGACAATTGGCAGGAGCAGCCTATAGTAAAACATTTTGGTATTACTGAATGGGATGATTTTCAGAGACTAGTAGCCAATGGAGTCCTTCTGGCAACATTCGTTAATAGTGATGAGGAAATAATTAAGGATGCAGTATAGGAGGAATGTAAAATGGGCATATTTTATACTTAACAAAACAGACCAAAATATTAAATTGTTACCTGTTTATTAAAGGTAACGTCAGCAAATTTCACTTTTTTTCCATTTTCATTCACTCCTGTATTTAATATTATAATAAAATATTAAATATAGGAGAGAGTTATGGGAATAGTGCAAACACCTCAAATTGAAGTCATTCACCAAAAAACAAGCCGAAGAAATCAAATATCTACACATCAACGATATTATGCAAATAGTCAATTCAGAAGATTCTCAATACTGGAAAATGTTGTTCTTATTCTTATTTGAGACGGGATGTAGAATAACAGAAGGTCTTAATGTCAAATTCGAAGATATTATGTTTTACGAAAACAAAGTAAAAATCATTACTCTTAAACAACGTAAGCCAGCATTTCGACTTTTGAAGATGTCATCAGAGTTAACTAAATTATTAATGATACATAAGTCTGAAAACTATATGTTGCCAACAGATTATATATTAGCTAAAAAAGTCAGGTAAGAATCATGTAACTAATCCTGCTATCTGGTACAGGTTAAGAAAGGTCATTAGAGAGGCTCTTGGCTCTTCTAAAGAAAGTTTCGGGCACTCACACATGTTTCGTCATTCTCGTGCAATCCATTTACTCTCAACAGGCGTGAACATCGTCTTGCTACAGAAGTTTCTTGGTCATTCAAATATTAATAGCACCCTTGTGTATCTCAAATATCATAACAAAGAATTGTTCGATGCGATCGATAAATCTAATAGTACAGTTTACTCATAAATCAAGTTAAAAAAAACACCTTGATAGTTTGCGTACAAATAATAAAAAAAATTAAAGAAATTTTTTGCCCTGTCTTGTAAAAGTCTAATAATAATCAATAAAAAAAAATGCAAAAGACAATTTTGGTATTTTTTACAAAAGTGAAACACCTATGATATAATGGATGAAATCATTCGAGTGATACAAACTAATAATTAATAATTAAAAGGAGCATAATATGCAAAATATTGTGACAATAAAGGAGCGTGTTTACGCTGAATACTTTAACAATTTTAAAAAAAAGAACAAAGAAGAAATAATCATTGAGTACTTGAAAAATGATAAGTTTAATGTGTCAAATATCTATAATATTGATGAGATGGAATTTATATTAAGAATATCGTTAGATTATTTTGCGGAAAACTATAAGTCGCATGGTTTCTATCGTAAGGAAAGTGACATACTTGATATATATTTGAGTCGAATACTTGATTTTTTATAGTTATATCGTTACATATAATACAGATATAGAATACTCTGCTGAATTTAAAGAATCATTTTCTAGAATATTTAAAATAATTTTAAATAACAGGGGGTCTGTTTATTCAGATTATTTTTTGTGCAAGAATTTTTTGATGCTTATATGACGGACGAGGATTGGGTCGCAACAAGAAAGTTGTATTGCTTTATGAAGTCAACAATAGAGACGAGAGGCTTCAAGCTAAAATTAGGTGAGGATATCAATGAAACTATTGATAATTACATTAACGGACCTTTAAGTGTTTATTTAGAATCAACATCTTTTGATATTAATATTAATAGGTTGAGACGATTAATGGTGTTATTTTATAATTTTATGATTGAATTTATAAATGATAATCCAGTTGAGGATTTTTGTGTGGCAGTACAATCACTCTTTGATTATGTTTCTGATTTATATTGTACCTCTGAAATGATAAACTTTTCATTTGACCATGTGAATACAGGGTACTGTTATATCTTAGAGTCAATATGTTTAAATAATTTAGACAATTATACAATACATGATAATCTAAATCCATTTACTTATGAGTTTCGCGAAGAAATTAAAGAGTTTGAAGATAGCTTTGAACGAAATGGAACTAATATATATGGTGACACAATAGTTTATCCTATGAGTTCCCTTTACTCTGATGGATCTGATGAATCTGATGAATTTTTTTACGGAGCTATGGTGAAAACTAATATGACAGGTGGATATTTTGTCCACCTGTCAGTTTACATATTTGACTTCTGGAAATCGTACTTTTTGAGATAATCTTTTACGGTATAATATATTGATAATTTTCTTATTTTTGACTGTTACGACTTTTAATGTCTTGTCCTGAATAATCAAGTAGTCACCATCAGTTTTAAATTGGTCTTCAATAAACATTTCATGTAATGTTTCTGTAATCACGTTCCTGTATCCCCCTAGCATTAAATAAATGGAAATCTGATATGTCGTTGAATTCTTTGATAATATAGTCACCGATACCTTCAACGTCATATATCTGTTGTACGTCTATACCTTCTTGAACAAATACTTGTTGACCATTAAGTTTAATTTTTTCTGCAAGCATCATGAAACGTCTCCTGAAGTTCTCTGGTGTCGTTACTGACGTTGTTCATTACAAGTAAATGGTAATGGTTATGTGTCTTTCCGTTTTTTGTTCTCAAAGGCAGCTAGACCGTCTAAATGGTTATTGTCTTGCTTGTAATAATTTCTACCAAATTTAACTCTGTTGACTCTTTGTAATAACTGGTTCGTTTTTATCGTTAATAGTTTTTGTGACAGTGGTAATTTTGTCGTAATAGTAATTAAGTATTCTGGTGCTATAGACTTAATAAAGTCCAGTAGACCTTTCTTTGTGGCAATTCTGCCGTCTAACCATTTAATATTATGAATATTTAGATTGAATTTGGTGACACCTGATTTTAATACAGATGTCGCAATCTTGAATTCTCTGGTGTATTCATGGAAGAACCTGTCTACATGAATGAATATTAGATCAATATAGATTTGTTTTCTCAAAAAATTTAATGTCTGTTTTGTATTTCATAATGATGTAAACCTCTGTAATATAATATTAATAATTGAATGCTTTGTTGATTGTCGAAAATGGATACAGTTCTTCCATTGATACTGACATATCCCATTTTTCGATATTAAAACTGAGGTGATTCCACTCCAACACGGATCGTAAGAATAAACTCAATCATTGACTGAAACCATTATACAGACATTTTTTCACTTTTGTAATTTTCAGACGTCATTTTTTTTTAATTTTTTTTCATTAAATTACGGTCATTGAAAACCACTCATAATGGGTTCTTCTGTATTTATTTATGTTTTATGAGTTGAAAATATATGGTTCTTGAAAAGTATTGGTAGCAATAGGTAATTAATCAGGTTTTGTGAGTTTGTTAAAAAATGTCTTGTACAGAGTCAGAATCTGCAAGGTCAGAAGTCGGTAATTTGTATTCATCTGTACCAGTTAGGTCGTTTGAGGCTTTACCATCTGATACAAGTTTACTGAAATCTAAATCTAATATTGAGGTCGCATTTGTGGGTTTTGAAGTTGGTGTACTAGAATCTCCAACTATATTGGAGGCGTTCATTAATGCCGTAGCGTGAGAGTAATGTTTTTTCGATCATTCCAACTGATGTTCCCATCTGTAAAGCGATCATATAAATATCCTTACCTTCAAGAAGTTTAATTGTCGCATATGTATGTCGAATTGAGTATAAAGTTCGATTTTGACCATCAGAATCTTCGAGTAAATTACAATCTTTTAGAAGTAATTCAAAACAACCGTGTAAATCTTTTGGTTTCTCTCCATTTGGAAGTATAAAAAACATGTTCATCACAATCAGATAGATCATTAAATGGTTTACCTTTCAAGTGTTCAAATCTATCTCTAAGACATTCTAAGCTAGGTCGGATTTGGTGATCACATACTAAAATACGTTTACCTGTTTTACCATTAACCACTACACTAATATAGATTCGACCATCTTTTTTATCTTTAAAGTCTCTGATATGTTTCCATTTAAGATTGTCTGTCTCTGTACCCGGACGAACACCAGTATAGTATACAAAACGAATGTATTCATTTAGTAACATTCTGATATCTCTTGAAATGGATTTCCGTCCATCGTTTATCCAGTTCTCTGAATGTCCCATAAGTCTAATGAATTCATCTTCTTCAAATGCAGGTCGTGGTTTTCCTGTATTTCCTTTGTTTTGTAAATGAGGTAGAGATGATTTTGTGACCCATCCTTGTTCCAGAGCGTATTTAAAAACTTTATTAATTGTTGCATTATGTGTGTTTATGGTGGATTTTGAAGGAACTCTTCCAAATCTATTCTCACGGTATTTATCGAATTCAGCGAGTTCTTTCTGCGAGATGTTGGCGATATATTTTTTTTCCAAAAAAAAGGTATGTAGTATCGTCTTAATACTGATATGTAATCTTTGTAAGATACTTTACCGTAACCACTATCAAGCGAAGACTGCAAGTCTTTAATTACAAGTTCCGCAACATCTTTAAATAATTTAGTTTCAATAGGTAGGTGAAACTTGAGACGGTACATATATTCTTGATATTTGTTTTCACAGAATGCGATCGCTTCATCAAGGTCTTGAGTTTTACAACTTTTCTTAATCCACTTGTTATCAACTTTGAATCTCGCATGGTAAGTATTATTAGTTCCACGTTTATAGATTCCAATTTTCCCATTCTGTAAGTGTTTTACGATTTTCATAATGTATCCTAACTAAACACAATATAGTAATCTATACCAGAATTCGTGGTACAAATTTAAGAAATAATATCTTGTTGATAAGATTAAATATAACATAGAAATCAGTGAAAATATATATTGAATATGTACCAAAGGTGTACCATAAAGAAAAAGGCGACACCTGAGAAGATGTCGCCTTTGAAAATATAATATTATAAACTATTTATAAAGTGCCGAAGGGGGGATTTGAACCCCCCACGCTATTGCTAGCAACGGATTTTGAGTCCGTCGTGTCTACCAATTCCACCACTTCGGCTGGTGATAAAAAAAAGAATGTCATATTAAGACAAAATTCACAGAATTGTCAATAAAAAACAAATACAGCAATAATATATAATAATGCATAATATTTTGTGATTATATTGTATTAAGGAACTATCTTTGATAAAATACGAGTATAAAATATTAACTGGATTACAATGAAAAAAAATTCTTTATTTGTTATTATTATTAACAGTTTTTTGTGATCGCTCCAAATGCTTTTGCCGACCATATGAAAGTCAAAGTCGGTATTTACCAAAACTATCCTCTGATGTTTATGGGCGACAATGGCGAACCAAGTGGATTCGGTGCGGACGTTCTGAAGCAGCTTGCGGAAAAAGAGGATTGGGACTTAGAGTTTGTAAAGGGGAGCTGGGCTGAGGTCTACGGATGGTACGCAGGGGAGAGGTAGATATCATTTTCCCTGTCGGTTTTACGATCCCCCGCACAGAGATTATTCAATACAATAGCGAGAACGTAGTAAGCAACTGGGGGCAGGTTTACCTCAAAAAAGGGGTGACAGCCAACAACATGCTAGATCTAAACGATAAGAAGATAGCAGTTTTAAAAGACGACGTGTATTTTTTCAGGCAAATACGGCATGCAGTACCTCGCTCGGCATTTAACCTGAAAGTCGATTTCCACGTGGTAGACAGCTATCCGGATGTTTTGCAGTCTTTGCATGACGGGATAGCCGATGCTGGGCTTGTGAATCGTTTTTTTTGGGCTTACCAATTCGGGCAAGTATGATGTGGACAAGAGCACAATCCTTATTCACCCAGTTGAGGTTCGTTTTGCTCTACCGCTCGGTGCTGAAAAAATCTTTTAAGATTATAGAGAAGCTTGACCCTTATATCAAAGGGATGAAACATCAGGAGAACTCTTCATATTATAACTCGTATCAGAAATGGATAGGCGGCAATACCGATCAGGGCTACAAAGGTGTGGTCAAGCTTACATTGATAGTATTGATAATACCGCTTCTGGTTGTTGTCATTGTCTTTTTTCCTCATGCGTGCAGAGATAAGGAGGAAGACCAAAGAGCTTCGACAAAAGAATCATGAACTTCAGCAAGAGGTCGAAGAGCGGAACAAAATTCAGGAAGAATTGCGTGAGAATCAGGAGAAATACAGCAACCTCTTTAATACATCATACAATCCTATAGCGATTATCGCAGAGGACGGAAGCCTTGTTGATGTGAATGGCGAGATGATTGGTCAGTTCGGGTTTGAGAGGGAAGACCTGCTGAATATGTATCTGGAAATGCTCGTTACCAAGGATCACGTCCACAGAGTTCAGGAGATTATCAACAAAATGACCAAGGCTAAAAAATGGTCGTTTGAACTGGATTTTGTGAAATCGTGGGGGGATGTTTTCAACGCTGAAATATCTGCCAGCAGGCTGGAGATATCCGGAAGGACATTTATTCAGCTTGTCATAATGGACGTAACCTCAAGGAAAAAGGCGAGTGAGCTGCTTAACCGCAGACAGGAGTATCTTGAGAAAAAAGGTTGAGCAGGAAGTACACCGCAGAAGACAGAACGAAAGACTCATGATGCAGCAGTCAAAAATGGCGGCTATGGGGCAGATGATGAGTGCCATAGCACATCAGTGGCGACAGCCTCTTAACACGATTGCGATATATATTCAGGATTTTGAAGACTCCCATAAGCACAATGAGCTGGATGAAGATTATCTGAAAGAGCTGGTCGAACTTTCTATGAAGCAGATCAACTTTATGTCTAAAACCATTGATGATTTTAAAAAATTTCTTCAAACCTGATAAAGATGAAATCATTTTTTGAGGTGTGTGAAGAGACGTTGAATGCCATCGCTCTGCTGGGAGTTCAGCTTGTGCGGAATAATATCAAGCTCATGATAAACTGTCATGGCGAACTTATACAGCTACAGGAAGGATCAGCTCCTAATTGCACTAAGAGTACTCAGGTTTATATAAAAGGATTCCCTAATGAGTATAAGCAGGTTCTGTTGAATCTTGTGCAGAATGCAAGGGATGCCATTGAGGATAACCTGGATGTTTTGGGCGATCAGGGGGTTATCGAGGTCGGTGTAGAGGAGACTAACGAGATAGTAAAAATATATATTAAAGATAACGGTGCAGGGATACCTCAGGAGGTTGCCGAAAGGATCTTTGAGCCTTATTTCACTACGAAGGAAGAGGGGAGAGGCACAGGTGTCGGGCTATATATGTCTAAGATTATCATTGAGCAGAATATGAAGGGGCGGCTCTATTTCGAAGACGTAAACCCGGGTACAAAGTTCATCATAGAGATGCGTAGGCACAGCACGCCTGTTAGTTGATGAAGTAGATTATACCGCTCTGGATAGCTCCGAATAAAAAAAATCCGAGTATGAATCCGAGTATATTTATCCAGCGAAAACTGTCTTTCATGAATGAGAACAGCAGGTTTTCCACTTCGTAAAGATCCAGTGAGTTTATCCTGTCTTCGGTTATTTTCGGAAAATTGATCGCTTCCAGTATCTTCGGAGTGTTTTTTTCAACTATATTATTTATCTCACTCAGAAGAGCCATCTTTATGCCGTAAAAGAGTTTTTTAGGTATGACCGAGTAGATATTATTGATCCTGAATTTGCTCGCCAGCTCTGTCAGACCTCCTGCTATGTCATGCAGATCAAGAGTAAACTTCTGATCTATCTTTTCGGATAGCGGGTCTTTGAGCCCGAAATCGTTCAGAACATCACCTAGGGATTTATCTGAATTCTTTTTTTATCATTTCATTGATCATGCCGGATATTTTGTCAGAAAATTGGTCAGAACCGAGTGTTTTCTGTGCCGCCGTGACTATGGAGCTCCTGAGCTGAAATAGTGCCTCTAGCCCGATAGCGTCGGCATGCATGAACAAAGGTTTTGCAAGCAATCCTTTTATATAGTCATCTATGGATTTAGCTATTTTTTCTTTTACTTCTTCACTGTTTTTTATGGAAGCTATCAGAGTAGGCAGATATTTATCGACCAACTCAGCGATAGAGTCTTCGCTCATGAACATATTCAGCACGCCCAGCTTCATCTGATCAATAGCACCATCTTCAAAGTGATTATTCTTCAGGTCTATCAGCTTTCTGCTGACTTTCTTTCTCGTTGCAGGGTCTTCCATAGCCGAGTCGAGTGAGGCAAGTATCTTTTCCGTTACGAATGATGAAAACTGCCCTGTTTTGCCCGTGAGGCTTTCAGGTATGATATCTGCAAGGCTCTTACCTGACATTACAAAGTTGTTTATAGATGATGATATGCTGTTGACAGCTTCGGACTGGATGCGTCCCGTCGCCATTATGCCGTCTACTGCACCTTTTATATTCTCTGAAAACTGTTCGAGTTCACCGACCTTCAGGTCAAAGATGCCGTCTCTGATTTTCGATTTTATCTCGTCAAAGAAACTGTCCAGCACCCCTTCTGAGTTGAGGGCTTCAAGGAGTGTTGTGATGGCAACTCTGCTTTGCAGTCCCGTCTTTTCTATTATCTCTTTAAGTGTGCCGAAGTCTTTTTCCAGAAAGTTTTTTAGTTCTGTTTCCACAGCACGTTCCAGCTTGTCCTGCACCTGTTCGGAGAAGAATGCGGCTTGGATGTCGTCTTGTCTCAGGAGTTTGTCACCGACGAGAGTGCCTATCTCTCCTGCGAGCTTGCCTCTGTTTTTTTTAGGTATAACACCTTGCCAGCCAAATGATAAAAGGCGTTTTTTTTATGAGGTCTAAAAAGCATTTTTTTATCGCCAGCCAGTTGGTGCAGTATCCGACTAATCCTGTGACGAGCGGTGTAGCTATCAGGCTATACATTTGCGATTGCAACTGCTAAACCCTCCCTTACTCCGTAATCTGACACGACAACCTCTTCTATGCCAAGCATGCTCATAAGTTCTGTCAGTATGAGGATACCTGATGATAACCTCTTCACGCCCTTCTTCCATCCCTGGGATGTGTACACGAAGCTCTGACGGCATTTCGCAAAGCTTTTTTGAAATGTTTTTTCTATATTAGGTCTTTTCAGAATATAGCCGTTGACCTTCTCCTGATCGTATTCTGTCATCTCCATATCCATTGCGGCGAGTGTCGTCGGTGTTCCTGCGGAGGCTATAAGGACTTCAGGTTTACAGTCGAGAGTGTCGATAACTGTGTTTAAGATAGTGAAGATGGGCATGGTCATTCTGTCCATGTCTTCCATGTTGATCTTCTCTTTAAAGTTATACAGTTCCGCCATTTTTTTTACAACGCCCATAGGGACGCTGAGACCTGCGTTACCCGTTTCAGGGTTAGAGTATATAAATTCTGTCGAACCGCCGCCTATGTCAAACATAAGTGTTTTCTTCCCTTCGATATCCAGCCCTGAGGTGATCCCGTCATATATGAGCCCTGCCTCTGTGTCACCGTCAATAACCTCTATCTCAAGACCGAATTCTTTTGCGGCGTTGAGAAGTAATTCGGAATTAGTAGCCTCACGCACGGCACTTGTGGCAACGGCGTGTACCCTTTGAACACCTCCGATCTCGTTGATGGATTTTACAAAATCCATAAGAGCGGCGAGGGTTCTTTCCACAGCGGCGTTACTGAGCATTTTTTCTGCTGCTCAATACCTCTGCAAGTTTGGTTATATGTCTTTTTTTTATAATGTATTTTAGTGATTTTTCTGCCTTCGACATCTGCGATGAGAAGCCTTACGGCATTTGAACCTATATCGATAGAAGCTACTTTCATTTAAACAATCCTGAAGTTTTTTTATTCCACTGGCTGAGAGGGTCAATATCCCGCTTTTGGATTCCGTCTGTCCCCTTGCAGATACGTTTATAATCAGCTTTATATCATAAACCTTTTCTGCAAAAGTCCTCTCTAGTGCATCATCACGGACAGAGTACATTAAGGAAAGAGGTTCTTCAAGTACAGATGTAATCCTGTTAAGATTAAGTTTCATGATGTCGGATATACCGCTGATCTCAGGGTCTAGTGTGTCGTTAATCCTTTTATGGTTGATATACACTTTTTTTATTGAAGTGAAGGGTTTGTGTACGGCTATTGATCTCAATATTCAGTTGTTCGGCAATAATTGATGGGGGTTCAAAACCTGCCTTCTCTCGTGTTTTACCCATAGGATACTTCCCCGAGCTTCCGTAGATGAGTGTTATGTAGTCGTATATAACAGGTGAAGCAAGCTTTTCCAGCAGTGATTTGAAGCCGTCCTTTATCCTGTCTTTGAACATGTAGCCCACAACCAATGCCACAAAGAAAGGGAGCGTGAGGTTGCCATATCTCTTCTGTGCCCAAAAGGCTATCAGAGTTGCCACAAACATGGAAATACCTGCGGCAGAAGCGTAGAGAATGTTCTTGATCCCTTTATCACCGGCTTTACGCTTAGCTTTTAGTGATAAAACGTCATAAAAATACCCTTTCAGATAGTCGTATCTATTGATGAGTATTCCATTCTGAACTGCATCCCCCGGCACTGATTCGGGAAAGTGCTTCCCCCTGTATTTCAGCTCGCTTTTAATTGTATTAAGTATCTCTTTATAAGAATAGTTGCCGAGCCTGTCATATAGCCTGACCAGATATACGTTGCTGACTATACTCGTGAACTCGTCTCCGAGGGCGAATATTTTATGCTGATCCCCGTACCGTTTGTTAAGTTTGCGAAATATGCTTCTGTTTCTCCTGACGTGTTTCAGGAGGTTTTCTATATCTTTCGGTTTGCTTTGCAGCGTGATTTTATTGGCAGTATTCCGCAGCATCGAACGATAACCTGTGATGAATTTCTTGAACTGATATTCGCATCGACGGTCCTGCATCCCATCGGTGCAGTGAGAGTCAAAATCCTTTAAACGATTGTAGTAATTATAGATAACATAGTCAGGCGATTTCAGCCTTATGCTTCGTGTGACGTCGTGATAGAAGTAACGCTTCTCGTAGGTGGTTTCATTGATTCCCATGTTCTCCGGTATGAGCAGATACAAGTCGATATTATAATCGGATTTCACAGGGTTACCGACAGGGGAGTATTCAAGTTTTATTTCGAGTGTTTTTTTTATTATAAACACGTACGTCAATATTACCATTCATGCTTATATAATAGTATTTTAGCTGAAAATAATAAAGAAGATAAATTGGATTTAGTTTTTTTTCTGGTGTCTGTTGACTTGGTTAATGTGCTCTCTATAGTTTTTTTTGCTGAATACGTGTCTGTGGTTCTTATCTGCAACGAAATAAAGGTATTTTGTGTCGGCAGGATTTACGGCAGCTTCGAGAGCAACTTTTGAAGGACTGCATATAGGGGTCGGGGTAAGCCCGTTTATCTTATAAGTGTTATATGGGTTGGAAGAATCTCTGAGGTTCTGTTTCGTAATATTACCGTCAAACTCAGGATATAGACCGTATATGATGGTCGGGTCTGCCTGAAGTCTCATGCGGTATTTAAGTCTGTTATGAAAGACCGATGAAATCAGAGGGGCTTCATCAGGGTCGTATGTCTCTTTCTGTATTATGGATGCGAGGGTTACAGCTTCATAAAGGCTAAGCCCCAGCTTGTCAGCCTTGTCTTCAAAGTTTTCGGGGAGCTGACTGAGAAAAGCTTTATACATGGCAGTTGCAACGAACTCAGGTGTTGATTTAGGCGGGAAAAAGTATGTGTCGGGATATAAAAAAACCTTCGAGAGATTCAAACTCACTCCCTGTCAGTCGCTTTATAAAAGCCTTATCTTTAACTGTTTTTTTTAAAAACTCGACAGGGCTTTCCACTATCCTTTCCGTTACTCTGTTGGAAATGTCGTAGATGTTGTAGCCTTCGGGGATGGTCACCCTCATTGTGGACTGACGACCTTTCACTATAGCGTCTAAAATACGGCGGACAGGCAACTCCTTGGCTCGGTAGTACCCGTACTTCATATTTCTGTCTATCTTCATCTTCTTAATGAGGTAATGCCTGAATGCAGGCGGAGTTTTTAAATCTTTAAAGAGTTTATTGTATAGATCATTGAAAGTTGCTTTACGCTCTATATTCAGCTCGACGGTCAGAAGGGTATTGTCAAGAAACTTCTCGCACTGGACAATCCATAACCCTGCAATTGATGTTAAAAGAAAAGCCGCCAAAATGACGGCTATCATTATAAATCTAAACATTTTTTGTTATTTGTTAGCGTCTACCATTTTGACAAATCTCTCAAAGAGGTAAGTCGCATCCTGAGGTCCGGGACCATTTTCAGGGTGATACTGCACTGCAAACATCGGCAGACTTGTATGCTTGAGACCTTCGACTGTATTGTCGTTAAGGTTGATATGAGTCACCTCCACCTGATCACCGAGGCTGTCAACGTCAACAGCGAAACAGTGGTTTTGAGGAGTGATCTCCACTTTGCCTGTTTCAAGGTCTTTCACAGGCTGATTTCCGCCGTGATGCCCGAACTTAAGCTTATATGTTTTACCGCCCAAAGCGAGACCAAGGATTTGGTTTCCGAGGCATATCCCGAATGTCGGGTATTTTCCTATTATCTGTTTTGCAAGCTCTATGCCGTATGTCACAGGCTCAGGGTCTCCGGGGCCGTTGGATAAGAAAACGCCGTCAGGGTTGAGTGCTTCTATCTCTGCAAAAGAGGTCTTGGCAGGTACAACCGTAATCTTGCAGTCGTGATCAGCAAAGTATCTGAGGATATTCTTCTTTATGCCGAAATCGACAGCAACTATGTGCCTCTTTGGGTCTGTACACTCTGTATGTCCTGCGGCCTGTGTCCATGTTTTTTTGTGTCCATGAGTAAGGTTCTTTGCAGGATACGTGCTGTACATAGTCCTGACCTTCGATGCTAGGCATTTCCGCAGCCATCTTCTTGAGCTGTTCAATATCGTCTATCTCGGTGGAGATAACAGCATTCATTGAGCCTTCCTCACGTATGTGACGGACCAGCATTCTTGTGTCTATCCCTTCGATACCTATAGTACCTTGCTCTTTCAGGAAGTCACCTAATGACATAGTGGCTCTGTAGTTGCTGTATATCTGGCTGTATTCTTTGACTATGAAAGCGGATAGCCATACCTTGTCCGATTCGAAATCATCGGCATTTATGCCGTAATTACCGATAAGAGGGTAGGTCATAGTGACCATCTGACCGAAATACGATGGGTCGGTGAGAATCTCCTGATAGCCTGAAATAGAGGTGTTGAAAACAACCTCTCCCTGCTTTGTTCCTTCAGCCCCGAAGCTTTTCCCTTCGAAAACTGTTCCGTCGGATAATACAAGATACGCTTTATTCATTTAATACAACCTCGCCCTTTGGTTAAGATATTATATAGCATAAAAGTCATGTAGACAAACAGAAGGATTTTACGGAAATTTCAGATTAAATCAAGTAGTGATTTTAAGCATGTCTTATATGGATTATTATTTGTCACAACCTATTGTTAGATTTTTGAAGATATAGTTTGCGTGATTTACAGCATTATTTGCTTCTTTAGATTTTTTTTATCTCATCTATGTCTAAATCTTGTTTAATCGCATAATTTAAGGAAACTATTAATAACTGTTCTTTTGTTTTACTATAATGACCGATAGTCGCTAGCAATGACTTATAATCACCCTTCTTTAGAATATCAAATCTGATACGGTTATCATTAACAGTAACATTTTGATCTTTACCATAGAGAATACCTATAGTCTTGTTATGAGTAGAGGCATAGTTAATTTCATCCCCATTGATGGAAACGATGTTCCCGATAACACCTGTTCCTAAATCAAATTTAAACTCTAAGACTTCAGTATAGTTAGAAGAATTTTCGTCTTTATGGATATATTTGTTATGAAATACAGGGGTTGAGCCTATCGGTACTGAGTAACATGTGCTGCTATTGCTCACTATTGTAGTATCTTGCAGTATTATATTTGGAATATTTGGTTTATCTGAGTTAAGTTTGGTTATTTTTTTTGCTTTGTTGCATCCATTGGCAAGTATAAGTATTGCAAGTAACAAAATGCATTTATTTAATCTCATAGCAGCTCCAGTTTTTTTATTAATCACAGCCTATTGTAAGATTTTCTGACAAAAAACCTTGAACCTGAATATGCCAGATTTCTCATGTCTTCCGGTGATGAGTCTGATGGCACTCCAAAATAGATTTGTATTAATAACATTTGTGATTTATTTTCCCCAAAAGCGACAACAGTCCCTCTAAGATATTTACTAGAGTTTATAGTGGTTATATCTGCCACGTATTTTCGATAATCTGGTGCAGGACCTTCTTTACTCTCATACAATACCAAATCCTGATCAGCTAAATCTGGAAAACCTCTAAATTGTTTTCCATCGGTGATTACGTGATTTTTTATAATAACCTTTGAATACTTATTATTTAGGCGGATTATCTCTTTATATATAGGGTGAGAGTCAGACCTTTCAATTAGTGCTTGATAAGGATTTGGATGGCTTTGAAATGTTACAGAATAACACGTGTCGTTTTTTACTGATTAAAGTCTTATCGGCTACTACGTAATTTGGCATTGTACTGCCTGCAAACGCAAGTGAAGTCGTAAAAAAGCACAACTAGAAATATAGATGAAAGAAAACGCATCTGACACCTCAAAAGTTAATATGATATTGTGGTGAAAAGTGTACGCATTGTCAATAAATTTAATAAAAAAAAGGTCTGACATCATTCAAGACATCAGACCTTATTATAAAGTTAAAGATACACGGATGTATCTCACGAAGTGGAAGCAAAGCCTGTACTTGTTCAGGCTGAGCGTATATTAATATTTCATGGATGAAATATTAATAAAACATCAGTATCTTTCAGGATAAGTTTTCAGGCGGAGACCGCAGAGGTATTCTGCGATTCTGTTAACCTGACGGCTGTATCCGTATTCGTTGTCGTACCAGACGTAAACCACAGCTCTGTTGCCGTCTACGATTGTTGCGAGCCCGTCAACTATACCGGAGAATTTATTCCCTACAAAGTCGGTTGATACAACTTCAGGTGAGTTGACATAGCCTATCTGGTCAGAGTTCGAAGAATCCAGAGACATGTCTCTGAGGTATGTATTAAGCGTGTCTACATCCGTAGCTTCCTTGAGTGTGAGGTTAAGTATCGCAAGGGATACATTCGGGGTGGGGACACGGATGGCGTTTCCTGTCAGTTTACCTTTAAGCTCAGGAAGAACTTTTGCCACAGCTTTTGCAGCTCCTGTTTCAGTGATAACCATGTTCAGAGGAGCACTTCTACCCCTTCTGTCTGCAGGGTGATAGTTATCGATTAGGTTCTGGTCGTTAGTGAATGAGTGGCAAGTTTCAACGTGTCCGTTAACTATGCCGAATTTATCGTTAATCACTTTGAGTGTGGGCACGATAGCATTTGTGGTACAGCTTGCGGCAGTAATGATCCTGTCTTCCGGCTTGATCTCTTTCTGGTTTATACCGTAAACGATATTAGGCAGATCACCTTTACCTGGTGCTGTCAGGATAACCTTGTCAGTACCTTTAGACTGTAGGTGAAGTGAGAGTCCTGCTTCGTCACGCCATTTACCTGTATTATCGATGACTATTGCTCGGTCGATGCCGTACTCTGTGTAGTCTATCTCTTCAGGTCTGTCGGCAAATATAAACTTGATATAGTTGCCGTTTACGATGATTGCATCCTCTTCTTCAAGAACGATGATAGTCCCTTCGAACGCTCCGTGTACCGAGTCTCTGCGGAGCAGACTTGCTCTTTTTTGCGAGGTCTTTCTTACCGGAATTACGAACAACTACAGCTTTCAGTCTGAGTCCTTTTGAGACACCTGAACGGTTAACGAGGATTCTTGCCATGAGCCTTCCGATACGTCCAAATCCGTAAAGAACGACATCTCTGTCCTCACGCTCATCCTTAACACCTGTGTCGACCTGCTCCAGCTCTTTATTTACAAAAAACGCCGATAGGCATAGATTTATCTGTTTTTTCATACTTGGCATATAGTCTGCCGATATCGACTGTACAAGGACAAAGCTCCATAGCGGCAACAGCGTTAAGAACCGGTGCTGTCTCCCTCACGGAAAGCTCATGGTCGATGATCAGCCTTGAAAACCTGTGAGATTTTACGATATTTACAGGGTCTTTCTTTACCAGTGAGTGACTGAAGAGTCTGATAACGACTCCACGCTCTCTGTAAAGCTTTGTGATAATAGGTACCATAGAGGACGCTATATCCTCCCTTTCGTTCCAATCCTGCATATAGACTTCAGTGTTGCTTTGGCTCATTATATGGACTCCTAATCTTATTGAATTGCATTTACGTGAAATATACATAACATATATACAAAAAAAGTTGAAGAAAAAAAATGTGCTTGTTTTAAAATTAGCCTTTTTTAAGCATATGTTTTTTTTCGATTAATTATCAAAAAAACATCATATTGAAGGTCTGTCAATTATCGAAATTTAAGTATTCAAATAACCCACATACAAATAATAATACCATGACATTATCCGTTCATTCTGTACCAATGATCGCGGAACAGATATATGCCGTGGTAAAACTGGAGGATAATGTGAAAGATAGAAATTTATTTGGTATTTTGAAGCACGTGTTACTCACATGTGTAACGGTCGTACTATTACTGGGGTGTAATAGTAGTCAGTCAGCTCCGGAGTTAGGTGTAAAATCCACTGCTCCATCGGCTAAAAGCTCATTTGAAAAAAATCTATGTGTTAGATGGAAAACCGGCGATAAATGCTTATTCCGGTCTGCACCCTTCGAGCGGAGTCTCTCTGCCTGAGTCTGCCCTTGCAGAAGGGGACGAGGTCACATTAAGAATTTTTTCATTTCAACGATTTTCACCATAGGCAGGTTCTCAAACACTCCAAGAAAGGGGATACGAGATATTTTGCTCAAATGGTCAAAATTGTAAAACAGGCAAAAAAAAGCTCTGCAGCATTGTCTGAGGCAGTATTATTTATGTCCGCAGGTGATGATCATATAGGGACTGTTCTTGACGAGCTTCTGGGGAACGATGTCGACAGCTTTGTGATGAGCCCCGCATATAAGGCATATTCACAGGCAGGACTTGATGTAGCTGTGCTTGGTAATCACGAATTCGATAAAGGGACATCTATACTTGCAAAAAATGATAGAAGCCAATGCGGACTTCCCTGTTGTGTCTGCGAATACCTACAACTCCTCAGTGTTAAAACCTGAGCATGTCAGCCCTGCTGTGATTGGCGTGGTCAAAGGTATAAGGTAGGTATTATAGGCATAACGACACCCGAAGAGACTAAAACAGGTTTTTCTGAAGACAAAGAGCTGGAATTTGCAGGAGTTATCAAAACCCTGTCAAACATAGCTCCTGCTATGAAAAAAAATGATTGCGATATTATAATCGTGCTCTCCCACGTGGGATATAACGGACTGGATGATGAAGGGAATCGCCACGTTATACCTGAGGGGGATGTAGAAATAGCGGAATTTATGGCAACATTAGGTAAACCTGCCATCGTAATCGGTGGTCATAGTCACTCTAAGCTCAACAATGATAAACTTGAAAGTACAAGTATCGTTGATGGCGTACCTATTTTTCAGGCAGGGGAATGGGGAACAAAGTTGGGTGAAATAGAGTTAAAGTTCAAAAAAAACTGACGGTAAGGTTACAATGAACGTAGCCTCTGCTAAACTGAATTCTTTAAAGAAGAGAGATATACGTGTGCTTCCGACTGACCCGACATATTCGGATTATGAGCAGGATACAGACGTTGATCTTGATTTTCAGACTACTGTAATGGATCCTATGTTCGCATCTTTGAATGTTCGTCTTGCAGAAGAGATAGGAACTACATCTTCTGATGCAGATATGAGCACAGATGTGACCATAGCAAGCAGATATCTTGGCGAGACAGCAATAGCTAATTTTATGAATGACGCAATAGTGAGCAGAAGCTCTACTTTCCCTGAAGGAGAAGTGGACTTTGCCGCATTTAATGCATCCGGTGTCGCTTCAGGTGTGCCGCTTGGCAGCTCTCTCACATATAATGACTGGTATTCTGTGATGCCGTATGCCGATGTAATACGGACTATCACTATGACAGGTGCACAAATCAAAGATATGCTCAACAGCAATGCAAAAAAGGATTGTCCGCAGTGAAGAGCTTGCAGACGCCGATCTGTCAGGGTTTATCTCAAGGGGATTTCTGCATTTTTTCAGGTGGAATAAAATACACTATAAATACGGGCAGCAGTGTATCTGATGCAAAAGCGTCAGATATTACTTTAAAAGGTGAAGATATAGAAACTGTTTTGACGAAAGAATTCAAAGTAGCTTTCAGTGACTACATCGCCGGAGGTAATGAAGGCTGGAAAGGTGCAAATATCGGAGCAGGTCTGCCGGATGGTATCATAGGCTATGATATAGCATCGATGAGTTATAAAGATACGGGTCTGATATACCGTAACGAACTGATCGAATACATCAGATCGGTTGGGGTTGTTTCACCCGATACTGGTGCTGTGAAGGACGGAAGAGTAACTATAACAAACTGATCTTAAACTAAAAAAAGGCTGGTGCCTTTAGCAGCCACCAGCCCTTTTTTTTATGTTATTTAATCATATCTTTTAACCTGTCAATACTGAATGGAAACACTATAGTGTTGGTTCTGTCGGATGCTATCTGATTAAGTGTTTGCAGGTATCTTATCTGTATAGTTACAGGGTTCTGGGACATTACCTCTGATGCTTCGTGGAGTTTCTGAGATGCCTGAAGTTCACCTTCAGCAGCGATTATCTTTGCTCGTCTTTCACGTTCTGCTTCTGCCTGTTTCGCCATGGCTCTCTGCATTTCAGTAGGAAGGTCTATATGTTTTATCTCCACCGCACTGATTTTTTTTACACCCCACGGGTCTGTCTGTGAGTCTATAACGTCTTGTAGTTTTTTGGTTAATAGTCTCTCTTTCACTAAGAAGGTCGTCCAGTTCAAACTGACCGAGAATGCTTCGCAGAGTTGTCTGCGACAGCTGGCTTGTTGCGTATATGAAATCATCGACCTCAAGTATGGCCTTTTCAGGCTCTATAGCCCTGAAGTAGAGAACGGCATTCACCTTGACCGATACGTTATCCTTGGTGATCACGTCCTGAGGAGGAACATCCATAACCACGGTTCTCAGACTTACTTTTGTCATCTTTTCAATATAAGGGATCAGAATAATCAGGCCGGGACCACGGACACTCACGTATCGCCCGAGACGAAATACCACGCCACGCTCGTATTCCTTTAGTATCTTGATAGAATTCACTAACAGGATCAAAACCAGAGCGACAAGTATAAAAGAAGGATGAAACATATTGACCTCCAACAGCATATTCGTTATCATTTTAAACCTAAAAACATTACGGGCAAATGAGATTGTTATCATTAATGTGGTTCTTATCTTATAAAATGGAATACTTTTTAGAGACTTAAATAAAACGGATGGTAAATATGACCGCCAAAAGCATGACCGGATACGGAAAGCTGATCACTTCAAATGATCTTTGCGACCTGAAGATAGAGATGAAAGCTGTGAACAGCAGATACTTCGATTGCAACTTAAGGATGCCTAAACTTTTCAACTTTATCGAAATCGATCTGAAAAGTGCAGTTAAGGATATCCTCGTCAGAGGTAAGGTAGATATCTATGTTGACCTTAAGCTTAAAAAACAACAGTACAAACCAGTTCTCAAAGAGGATGCCGTTGCGAGCTACATGGCGGTGTTTAAAGAGCTAAAGTCAAAGTTCGGTATAGAGGGGAAGGTCAAGCTGGAGCATGTTCTGAACTTCGGTGATATACTTGAGAGTGAAGAGGCTGACGATGTCGGCGAACAGCTCGGCGAGTTTATGATAAGTGCAATGACAGACTGTGCCAAGAGCCTTGACGAGATGCGTGCCAAAGAGGGTGTGAATCTGGCTGAGGATATGCTCAACAGGTTGGGCACACTGACCGAAATAGCGAAAGAGATTGAAGCTAACAGACACGGCGTATTTGAGCACTGGAAAGAACGCTTTATTAAGCGTATAAACGAATTAGGCGTTGATGACGAAGAGCGTATCGTTCAGGAAGCTGCCGTTATGTCTGAGAAGGCTGATATTCAGGAAGAGATCACACGTATAGAATCCCACGTGGAGCAGTTCGCAAAAAATCCTCAAAGAAGAGGATGCCAACGGTAAAAAAACTCGACTTTATGTGTCAGGAACTTAATAGAGAGTTTAATACCATTGGCTCAAAGAGCGGAAAAAACTGGTATAATAAATAATGTAGTACAGGCAAAAAAGTGAAATAGAAAAAAATAAGAGAGCAGGTACAGAATCTGGTATGAGAAATCAACAAGGTAAATTATTTGTCGTCAGTGCACCGAGCGGTGCAGGAAAAACAACACTTTGCAATAGACTGCTTGGCAGGTTTGACACTATAGGGTATTCTGTTTCTTACACCACCAGAACTCCACGCCATGAAGAGACTGATACAGAAGATTACTATTTCGTTTCAGAAGAGAAATTTAAGGCGATGCTCGATGCAGGTGATTTTCTTGAGTGGGCTAAGGTGCATAATAATTATTACGGCACATCACGAAAGAAAGTGGAAGAGATACTCGGCACAGGGCGGGATGTTCTGCTTGATATTGACCCTAAAGGGGCTCGTCAGCTTCGTGAACAGCTCGACTACGGGATATATATTTTTTATCACCGCACCGTCTATGAAAGACCTTGAGAAAAGGCTCATAAACAGGCGTACAGAGAGTGCCGAGATTATGAAGATACGTCTTGATAATGCCAGAGAAGAGATAAAGCACTATCATGAGTACGATTATGTTATTGTAAATAATGAGATTAACAGAGCTACTAACGAGCTTGAGGCAGTTTATGTCGCTGAGCACCTTAGAGCCGACAGAATAGATAGTATAGAAGATATTATGGAGGTAGATTAAGTGCCATTACTTGATATTGAGAAAGTTATTGAAAAAAGACAAACTGAACAGCCGTTTTAAGCTTGTTCATATCGCAGGACTAAGAGCCAGAGAGCTGAACACACCGACAGACACAACTGTAAGCAGACGGAATGAGACTCATACTAAGGTGACAACAACCGCTCTCAGTGAAATCATCGAAAAAGAGATCGATTTCGAGCAGAATAATGTTGAAGAAGATGCTATCGAAATAGCAAAGGCTAATGGCTAACTATCTTATCGGTGTGACGGGCGGTATAGCCTGTTACAAAACCATTACCTTATGCAGACTGCTGATGAAATCCGGTCATGATGTCCGTGTTATCATGACCGATAACGCTTGCAGATTTGTTACTCCGCTTACATTTGAAACTATAACAAGAAACAGAGCCTATGTCGGTGAGTTTGATGCCGGGCTAGCACCTGATATCATTGAGCATATCGACCTTGCGAACTGGGCGGATGAATTTGTCATAGCTCCTGCTACGGCTAATACCATTGCGAAAATTGCACATGGTATAGCTGACAACCTACTTACATCCACTGTTTTGGTTTACAGGAAACCGATAGTGTTTTCACCTGCTATGAATGTCGACATGTATGCAAACAGAGCGACTCAGGCAAATTTGAAAATACTGGAAGATATGGGGCATAAGATCATCGAACCGGGTATAGGCGAGATGGCGTGTCAGGCAGAAGGGAAGGGGCGTATGGCTGAGCCTGAAGAGATTTTTTCAGACCTTGTGCGGAGAGATGCCGCTTGAGGGGCTGAACGTCTTGGTGACGGCAGGTCCTACTGTCGAACCCATAGACCCTGTCAGGTACATATCAAACCGCTCCAGCGGGAAGATGGGTGTGGCTATCGCAAAAAAAGCCATGTCCATGGGGGCAAATGTTAAGCTTGTTGCAGGTCCTGTTTCAATCAGTTTAGACGGATTGAACAGCGTCTGTGTGCAGACTGCAAACGAAATGCTGGAGGCTGTCAGAGCCGATCTCGGAAGGGTGGACATACTCATTATGGCTGCTGCCGTTGCGGACTATAGAGTGAGTGAATACTCTGACAGGAAGATAAAGAAAGATTCAGACAGTATGACTATAGAGCTTGAGAAAAACCCTGACATACTTAAGACTATTTCCGCTGACAAGAGCAACGGGCAGGTCTTTATAGGCTTTGCTGCTGAGAGCAACGATGTGCGTGAGAATGCACTTAAAAAGCTGGAAGCCAAGAATTTGGATTTTATCGTGGCAAACGATATATCCAGAAACGATATAGGGTTTGAAACAGACGAGAACGAAGTTTCTATATATTTTTCTGATGGGTCTACGACTGAATCAGGGAAGATAGATAAATCCAAAGTCGCAGAGCTTATCCTGGATAACGCTCTCAGAATATATAAGGCGAAGAATGGAACTGTTTGATAAAAAATGAGATAAAAGAAGTATATGGAGTTGAGGATATCCTTGCCGAAGAGTGTGAACCTGACGGAGGGGACCCTTTTGAGGTACTCAGGCAGGAGGTCGAAGCCTGCAAAAAAATGCGACCTGCATAAAACCCGTGAGAATATTGTCTTCGGAACTGGGAAGACTTCTGCCGACCTGATGTTTGTCGGGGAAGGGCCGGGTGCTGAAGAGGACAAGCAGGGGATGCCGTTCGTAGGCAGGTCTGGTCAGCTCCTTACAAAAAAAATGATAGAAGCGATGGGGCACACGAGAGATACTGTATATATCGCCAATATAGTAAAATGCCGCCCTCCTGAAAACCGTAATCCTTTCGAAGATGAGTCGACAACATGCATCCCTTATCTTTATCGTCAGATAGAGTATGTTAAGCCCAAAGTCATAGTGTGTCTTGGGAGTGTTGCCGCTCAAAACCTATTAAAAAACCAAACTCGGAATAACAAAAAATCCGCGGAGAGTTTGTCGAACTCAATGGCGTTAAGGTGATGCCAACCTTTCATCCTGCTTATCTTTTACGAAATTCAAATATGAAAAAGCCCTGCTGGGAAGACTTACAGAAAGTCATGGCAGAACTTTCTTCTGATTAATAATTAATCGATTTGTTTTTTTCTTCTTTTGTGGGTATAATTACCAAGAAGTTATTTTTTGGAGGTTACACAATGAGAAGAGTTATTATTGCATCGATTGCTATAATGATGACTTTTGCTCTTACCGCTTGCGTTGGCGGTGGACCAAAAGTTGACCCTATGGCACATCAGATCACACCGGGGGATGTGGAAAAGATTACTATTCCACTCGAATGTCAGGCGTCTTATAAAACAGATACACCACGTGTCGCAGTTACTCAGTTCTTAAATAATACTACATACGGAAAGATGACAGCGACCAACACGCAACGCAGCGGCGAAAGCACAACTAACGTCAAATCGGCTGCGATGGTCGGTATCGTGGCAACACCTGTAGGTATAGGAGCCGGTGGCGTAAGTGCATCGACGACTAAAAGAAAATATTCTGAAAATGTTGACACATTTATGAGAGAAATCGCTCCGAATATAGGGGAATACGCTCAATCTTCCATCGAGAACACAATGTCTGTTATCGGCGGTATGGATATTTTTTGATCGTAACAACCTGAATCAGATCATGGCTGAGCAGAAATTCCAGATGACTCTTGGAGACCCTGCGACATCTGTACAGCTTGGTAAGCTTGCCGGAGTACAGTACATCATTACAGGTACAGTTGATAACATCGCCACAAAATATAAACAAAAAGCTAAAAACAGCGGTAATACAGGTAACGCATGGCTGAACCTTGCCATGTCTGCCGCCACTGCTGCTGCCAATACTCAGGCAGGCTGGAACGTAGACGTTGAGATGACAATAAAGCTTCTCGATGTTGCTACAGGCAAGATGGTAATCAATAAAAAAGTCAAAGGGCATGAAGTTGCAGGTATGCAGAAGAACTTTAACCCTGAGATGGCTATAACAGCCGCTAAGAAAGCTATGGGTGAGGCTGTTGACGATCTTAAACCTGTATTCTCAGAGAAATTTGCTCAGCGTGGTTACATCCAGCAGCTCAGAGGTATTAAGCAGGTTGCTCTTATAAACCTCGGTTCTGAGAAAGGCATGAAACCTGGAACTAAGCTTGATGCTTACGACTTTATGGTTATCGAAGACCCACTCACAAACGTGAAGACCTGTAACATGTCTAAGATACCTGTTGATCTCGTAGTGTCTGATCAGGTTCAGCCTACACAGTCTTGGGTTAAGGTAGATGGAAAACCGGAGCAGACAGCCAGACTTAAGCTTGGTGCTATTATTAAACGCCAGCAGCTTAAGGGGCAGAGCTTAATGAAAAAAACTTTTCTAATCAATAATATAGTGGCAGAGGGCGGAAATATCCGCCCCCCTGTTATTTATACCTTGTATCAAAACCAAACTCCTTATATTATTTACTAAAATGACAGCAAAAGGATGCTTATGCGTTTTATAAATGTTTTAACTCTGTTAGTTCTTATCGTTTTTTTTACAGCTAATGTTTATGCCAAGAATCAGGAGACCAATGTCGATGTCATCCTTGAGATAGAGGGTGAATACAAGTTTGAGCCTTTCAAAGAAGAGTCGCTCGGGCTTGGGGGGACTGATGCAGAATGGTGTATTGCGGGTTATAAAAGAATCGAAATCCGGATTGCCGAAATATGCAGCATTGAACGATGCTATGCAGAAGGCAAGACGTGCCGTTTGGCAGGTCATTCAGGAGAGTAAGATTACTGATGAGATGACGGTGGGGGAGGCTGTAAAAGCTGCTCCGATGTATTTTGAATACAAAGAGAAGGATGAAGCGGATAAGGCAAATCTTGATGCTATGTCCAGCCGTGAGCGTAGAGCATTTATCAAACAGCATGGTAAAGAGAAGAAATACGACTATGATAAGTTTTTTAGATATAGTAAAGGAGTGCGGCCAATTCGTAAACTCAGGCAGGTTTTATGATGCTGTGGAGCAAAAAGGGTATGTCTGTCTTGAGGTCAGAAAGAGAGATTTTTTTTGCCGCAATAGAGAATGACAAGATAAACATCTTTAAAGGGCTGAAATATGGCGATAGATACAGACCTGTCGATAAGATCAAAAGCTATAACTATGGCGGCATAATAATAGACGCTTCAAATACAGGTTATATCCCGTCATTATTCGTGAAAGTCCTCTCACCCACAGAAGAGACAGTCTATGCAGGTGTCGCAGGCAAAAGCAATATATCCTTTGCCGAAAATCTGAATGATGCCAAGACTATTCTAGGCTCTAAAGGGGCTAGAACTGTTTATAATACTAAATCATCTTCTGCCGCAGGTACAGGTGTCATAGTGGACTTAAAGAGCTCTGACAGGATTTTTTTCCGCAATTTCGAAGGATAAGAATATACCTTTTGTGATAATATATAAGAAAAATGAAGAACCCGAGGAAGATGCTCTTCCCAAAGGTGGAGAATAATATGAAAAAAAACTATTACTTATACTTTCCCTGACAATGTTTTCTTTTGCGGCTTTTGCTGCACCTGTCACTGTTACGGCGATAGGCGAGGCAAGTATTGTCGCCGGTGATATGAGCAGTGCAAAAATTCAGGCTGTTGCCAGAGCAAAATGGGCAGCTATGGAAGAAGCATCCGGTATACGTGTTAAGTCAGACACTATTGTGCAAAACGCTGTACTTGTCGACGAAGCTATAAAGAATGAAGTGACCGGAGTTATTCAGAACTATACGGTAACCGGAGAAGAGGAGGACGGGCAGGTCTACAGAGTGATGATCAGTGCAACCATCGTCCCTGAAAAGGCTAAAGATGCAGTGGGACTCCTTGCAAAAAAAATACATCTATCTCTGTAATGATTCCTGTTGTTTTCCCTGACAAGCACATAGAGGAGACAAACATCCTCACGGAAACAGTAATTAATGACCTCACCATGCAGCAGATGGAAGTTATAGATATAGTATCAACTGACGGAATTAATTCTCAGCAGCTTGATCAGGCTATGCGTACCAATAACTACATGGCTATGAGAAATATAGCGTCAAAGCACCTCTCAGGAACTATTCTCATCGGAAAGGTGGAGACTACAACCACTGCAAAAGAGGGTTCTGATGTGGGATATGGCGTGGCTCTCCCTTTTAATGTCGTCACAGGTCGTCTTACATACAGGCTTTTGACTCAGCAGGGACCGAGTGTCCGCATACTTGCCAGCGGTTTCCTTGCCGCCAGAGGTATGGGAGCTACACTTGATGATGCGACTAATCAGATGATGGAGAATATGAATCGTGAGGTCTCTCAGACCCTCGTGAGCATAGTTATGGAGAAGCTTAAGGGTGCTAACAATAAATCTATCTCTGTTCAGATAGCCGGCAAACCAACACTCGGTGACCTTATGGAGCTTAAGCAGATGCTTACTTATACTGCATGGGTTCTGGAGGTTAAAGAGCGTGGAACAGATATGCTGACACTGACCTATCCGGAGAAGTCACTCTATCTGGCTACAGCTATTAACAGTAAACCAAATTATAAGGTTATTAAGCTGACTGACTATTCTCTTTTAGTAGAAAAACTCTACTAGGTTGAATATACGGTCTATACGGTCACAGCTTTTTTTTAAATGAAGTTTTAAAACTTCTGAATATAATACTCAAGTCCCCGATTTTGATATCAGAATCGGGGATTTTCTTTAATATTATTAAAAAACTTTTTTGATACTAATACGTTTTGCCTGCTATAATATGTAATCATACTCGTGTAGGTTATTATGAATTCGTTAAAAACATTATTAAAAAACTATCGTCTTATCAGCTTTATCATCGTATCGATAATTGCTGTGCTGGGTTATTATCACCAGCCTGATTCTGTGCAGAAGTTTTCTCTCGGTCTGGAGGATCTGAAATTCAGTGCTCGTTCCGCTCTTGGGTTAGCACCTGAACCGCATCCTGACATAGTTATTGTCGAGGTGGATGAACCGAGTGTTAATAAGGTGGGTCGCTGGCCTTGGAACAGGGATGTAATGGCCGACATGTTTAATAACCTGAGTGAAGCGACTGTTGTGGGACTGGATATAGTTTTTTTCCGAAACGTCTGATGAGGATAAAGATCAGGCACTTTCTGACAGCATATACGACAATGGTAATATCATCCTCGGTTATTTCTTCAGAGATATAGCCACTGAGGAGACCACCGAAGAGGACATAGACTACCTTGAGAATTGTGCTTATATCAACTTTAAACTGCTAGATGATGAGGTAGGGATTAAAGAGTTCCCCTATGCAGAGGTGAATATTCCTGTCATTGCCGAATCGGGGCTGACATGTGCGTATTTCAGTACTGAGCCTGATACCGACGGGCTTTACAGGCGTTATCCGCTTGCATACATACACAAAGGCTACATCCTGCCACCAATAGCCGTGCAGATGATGAGATATTACCGCAACAAAGAGGTTGATCTGCAGGTTGATAAGAAGGGTGTTAAGTCATTTGAACTAGATGATCTGAGCATAAAGGATCGCACCTATGTGCGTCTGAATTATTATGACAACGTAAAATATGTTTCCGCAAATGAAGTGCTGGACGGCACTATACCGCCTTCATATTTCAAAGATAAAATGGTTATCGTAGGTGTTACGGAGGTTGGCGTTTACGATATGCGTCCGACGCCTATAGACTCTATCACCCAGGGGTGTCTCTGCATTATGTTGCACTCAGCAATTTACTGCAGGACGAGCTTTTGCATACGTCGGAGCCTGTGGATTATGTGAGTATTTTCGCAACACTGTTTTTTTTAGTCCTTGCCATCAGCTTCCTGCGTAAACAGCTTCATAGAGTTATACTCTATGGTGTGGCGATAGTCGGTGCAGGTGCTACGTCTTACTGCATGTTCTTCTTCGGCAATTTCTGGCAGCATGAATTTTTTTACCTTAGCACCTTCGATTATATTCGTAGCGAGTCTGGAGTCATTTGCATTCTTCACCGTGGAGCGTAAGGCGAAAGAGGTTAAGAAGGCATTCGGATCGTACGTATCCCCAGAGCTTGTTGAGCAGATACAAAAGAATCCTGACAAGCTTCAGCTTGGCGGTGAAGAGAGATTTATATCTGTTATGTTTTCGGATATCAGAGGGTTTACGTCTTTATCAGAGATGCTTTCTGCCCCCCCCGATCTCGTTGCTATGCTGAATAAAATACACGACCCTATGACAAAAGTGGTTCTGAATAATAAAGGGATGCTTGATAAATATATCGGCGATGCGATGATGGTTCTTTTCAATACTCCTCTCGATATTGAAGACCATGCCGACATGGCTGTCTTGTCCTCACTGGAAATCATCAGGAAACTGCACGAGATAAACGAAATGTTTGTTGAGCAGGGGCTTCCCACCATAGATGTGGGTGTCGGAGTGAATACAGGTAACTGCGTTTGCGGTAACATGGGTTCGACAGTACGTTTCGAATATACTGCCATCGGCGATAGCGTAAACCTCGCATCGAGACTAGAAGGGCTTTGCAAAGCCTATAAGTGCAGAATAGTAATCAGTGAATTTACTAAAGATAACTGCAAGATGGATTTTCTCATGCGTAAGCTCGATAATGTACGAGTGAAGGGTAAAAAACGAACCTGTGGCGATATTTGAAGTTATGGAAGATACACCGGAGCTTAGAAAGCTAAAAGAGGATTTCGATCTCGGAATGGAGATGTATTTCGGTCAGAAATTCGATGAAGGTCTTACAATATTTAAAAGGCTGGTGGAGGAGGGTGATCCTACCTCTGAGGTTTTTGTTGAGAGATGTGAGCTGTATATGGAGAATCCGCCGCCGAAGGATTGGGACGGTTCTTTTACCATGACAAGCAAATAATTTTAGTCTTTACTCTGTTTTGGTATAGCAAAAAATATTCGTGGTGATGTTCATACGAATCTTATTGCTTTAAGACAGAAATAGTACTAAAGAATCTGTGTGAATATTATTAAATATGAACGGAGAATTAAAGTGAAAAAAAAGATAGCAGTTATGACAAGTGGTGGAGATTGCCCGGGGATGAATGCTGCGATAAGAAGCGTTGTTCGTACAGGCATCGCTAATGGAATGGAAGTTTTCGGAATACGTCAGGGTTATAAAGGTCTTATAGAAGGTAATATCGACAAGTTAGAAAGCAGAGATGTCTCAAACACTATCCAGCGTGGCGGAACATTCCTGCAGTCTGCCAGATGCATGGAATTCAAAACCGATGCAGGGCAGAAAAAAAGCTATAGATGAACTCGAAAAACTCGGAATAGAAGGTATGGTGGTTATCGGCGGCGACGGTTCACTGACAGGAGCCAAAATGCTCCACGAAAAAAAATACGGATTTAAAGTGGTAGGTATACCCGGTTCTATCGACAACGATATCTTCGGAACTAATACATCTATAGGCGTAGATACGGCTCTCAATAATATTGCCAATGCAATAGATATGATCAACGAGACTGCCAGCTCTCACGACAGAACCTTCCTCATTGAGGTTATGGGTAGAAACTGCGGATATCTGGCTTTGATGTCTGCCATCGCCTGCGGTGCGGAGGCTGTTATTATACCTGAGGTGGAATATAACCTTGAAAAGATCATCGATAAGATAAAAGTTAGATACATAGAAGGAAAATCAAGAAGTATAGTTGTTGTCGCCGAAGGAGCTGGGAGTGCGGTTGATTTCGGTAAAGCATTTCAGCTTATAGGCGGTTTCGATACACGTATAACAGTACTCGGACATTTACAGCGTGGCGGCAGCCCTACAGTCTTTGACAGGATACTTGCAACCCGTATGGGATCTGCTGCCGTCGAAGGTCTGATGGACGGGCAGACGGGGGTTATGGCAGCTTTAAACGGTCGTGAAATCAGTTTCGTCGATCTGGATTATGTACTGTCGAACACACGTCCGCTGGACACTAAACTTCTCGAAATAGCGGAGGATTTAAGTCTGTAATGAGTGTAACTACAAAAGGCGGAGACAAGGGGCAGACATCCCTTTACAGCGGTCAGAGGGTCTCGAAAGACGACATAAGGATAGAGACTGTCGGAACAGGGGATGAACTTGTTTCAAATCTCGCGAGCTTAAGCATCTCGTCCCTTTTTATCTGGAAACTATTGAAAGGGTGCAGAAGAATATCTTCATAACGAATGCTCACTGTGCCGATATGGATGGCGATAAATACGATATAGAACAGGCAGAGATAGATTTTCTTGAAGCCTTTGTAGCTGACGGCGAAGCTAAATTAGACCTGAAAGGCTTTATTATACCGTCTGAAACAAGAAATGCTGCGAGAGCAGATGTATGCAGAACGGTGTGCAGAAGATATGAAAGAAGATTGATAAGTCTTTCCGCTTGTGCTAGTCTTAGCCCTGCTGTCTTAAAATACGTTAACAGGTTGTCAGATTTCTTATATATCATGGCAAGGCTTATCGGTAAGGAGAATATGTAATGTCGCTTAAAGATCAAATAACCGAAGATATGAAAACATACATGAGGGCTAAAGAGGCACTGGCACTTAGTACCGTCAGAATGCTTAAATCTGAGATCAAGAATGTAGAGATCGATGCAGGTGAGCTTGATGATGCAGGTGTTCAAAAGGTTGTAGCAACTGCCATTAAAAAAGCGTAAAGATGCTGCCGAGCAGTATAAAAAATGCTGACAGACCTGAGCTGGCTGAAAAGGAGCTTAAAGAAGCTGAGATACTCAGTAAATACATGCCTGAGCAGATGAGCGACGATGAAGTGAAAGCTATTGTTACTGCTGCGTGTGCAGGTGTTGATACATCAGATAAAAAGATGTTTGGCAAGGTTATGCAGACAGTGATGGCAAACACCAAAGGTCAGGCTGACGGCAAACTTATAAACCAGCTAGTGAGGGCGGCGTTCGATGGGAATAGTTGATATTGTTCTACTGGTAATCATTTGCGTCTTTGCTATTAAGGGGCTTATCAAAGGGCTGGTGATGGAGATATTCGGGCTTCTGGCTCTTGTTGCAGGTTATATCACTGCGTATAAATATTCTCACGTCTTCGCAAAACCTGTTATGGCTCTTGGGCTGGATGAAAAATCATCAAATGCCATAGGTTATGTTATCGGATTTGTATTTGCATATATCGTCGTGGTCTTGATCGGTTCGATACTTAGCAAAGCTTTCAAAGAGATCAAGCTAGGTTCTGTTAACAGAGGCGGCGGTTTCATTTTTTGGCGGTATGAAAGCGGCGGTTATACTCGGGCTTATCCTTTCGACCGTGATCACTGTTGCTCCTAAAGATGCTAAATTCAGTAAAAATCTTCAAGAGGGGACTGTGTCGGGGAGACTCGCTAAGGTTTCGCCATACGTTTATAAAGTGATGAATAAAATCCCCGATGTAGAAAAGATTAATCCGTTCGATATACCTGAAGTTAAGCAGACTAAGGATGCAATGGATCTTCTGGAGAGTGACGCAGTTCAGGACGCTTTAGAAGCTGTAAAGGACTCCAAGCTGGTTGATGAGATTCAGGATTTACCGGAGGATACCAAAGAGGCTATAGAAGGGCTCACAAAAGAAGAGTCTCTTGAGAACCCGCTCAAGGTATGCAGAAAGAATAAATGATCCATCTTGAAACTCTGGAGTTTGACCTTTTTTTTAAAGGGTACATGCTGAAAGGCTATTCATCTTCATTTGCTAAACGCAGACTGGAGGCTCTTAAGCCTTATTATGCTCTTGAGAAGATAGAAAAAATATAAACGTGAGCTTTCGGAAGCTCTTGAATACGTCAAAAAATCAGACATAAATATCCCCTCAGATGATGAATTTCTGGCTCTTTATCCCAGATTCGACGATCCGCTCCTTTTTTTTAGAACCTGACGAGCTGCTTGTATTCAGCCTGTTTTTTTAAACGTGTCAGGGATATCAAAAAAGAGCCTGCTGGATGGCGGAGTCAATCACCTGAAGGCATACCTGTCAGAGATACACGTCTTTTCAGAGATAATAGAAGATATCGACTATACCGTTAATGATAAAGGCGAAATAAAGGATTCAGCATCCGGTCTTCTTCAGGAGATAAGGCTCGATCTCAGGTCGATACGAAAGCAGATCCAGAAAGCACTGGCAGGTGTATTCGCCCACAGCTCATCCTCTAAATTTATACAGGAACAGGTTATAACGGAACGAAGCGGTCGTTTTACAATCCCGTGTAAATCAAATTTTAAACAATATATTCAGGGTATAGTTCACGACAGATCTGCCAGTGGACAAACCCTTTATGTAGAGCCTTCATCAACCGTCGGCATGAATAACACGTTACAGGAGCTGTTAGCCGCTGAACGTGAAGAATCTGTAAGACTGCTTAAAGAGCTTTCTGTCAGTATCTTTGAAAGTGTCGCAGATATCAATTCGACCATAGAAGCCTACACGGAGCTGGTATTTCACCTTGAGACAGCTCTCTTTTATAAAGGGAAACCTTACAACTTTCCCGAGTTCGGCAACGAGATTGAGTTCCGAGACATTCACCACCCTGTGATATATCTGGAAAAGGGTACGGAATCCGTCCCTCTTGATTTCTCTATTTCTGATACGGAGCTGACTGCAGTTGTGACCGGACCTAATACCGGAGGTAAGACTGCCGCCCTGAAATCAATAGGATTAAATCATATCCTCGGTAAATGCGGACTTCCGCTCATAGGTAAATACGCCGGAATAATTAATTTCAAGAATATATTAGCCGATATCGGCGATAAACAGTCGCTGGTTATGGACTTATCGACCTTTAGTGCTCATATGGTGAATATCAGAGATATTCTCAAGCAGGCGGACAGTGAATCACTTATCCTGATGGATGAGGCAGGCACGGGTACTGAACCGCAGGAGGGTGCGGCACTGGCTGTTGCAGTATGTCGTACACTGGCGGATAAGCAGGCCAAATCTGTGGTAACAACACATTTTGGTGAGATGAAAAAAAATATGCTCTGACCGAAGATTCTGCCGTTATCTATGCCGTGGATTTCGACTATAAAGACTTTTCCCCCCAGATATCGACTCCTCAAAGGTGTCACGGGTAAATCCGATCCGCTTGTAATAGCCCGCAGGCTAAGCTTCCCTGAAGATGTCGTAAATCTGGCAACCAGCATCATCGAAGAGAAGAAGAGTGAATCTGAAATAACAATGGAAGATATAAGCAGGATGCAGGCTGACCTTGAGGGGAGAGTTAAGGATTATGATAATAGGCTTGAAGAGTTAGAAGAGCGTGAACGCCGTTATAAGCAAAAAAAACGAGGCACTAAGGGAAAGGCTAGCTAAAAAAGGAGTCTGAGCTTTTAGAAGAGGCCGTGAGGCTTTACAACCGTGCAAAACGATTAGCAGACAAACCTCAGAAGTTGAAAGATACACATGAGCAGGAGATAGAGAAGGCTGCTGCAAGACTTAAGAAGGTTAAGAAGGATATAAAGCCGGTAGATCAGGTTGTAGTCGGTGACGTGATCAATCTGGAGAAATATAATAAAACAGGCTGTGTGCTGGAGATAGACGGCAATACAGCTAAAATGGATATCGGCGGAATGAAGATATCTATGAAGCTGAAAGACCTTGTAGGCAAGAGAATTACAGAGACGGATAAGGTTCAGGATGTCAGAGTCAGCAGGGATGTTGTCGCAGGGGGCAAGTCTGAGCTGGTGCTGATAGGTAAAAGGGTCGAAGAAGCTCTCGATATACTTGATAAACAGCTTGATGATTCCGTGCTTGCAGGTGCTTCGAAATTATTTATCGTCCATGGACGCGGTTCGGGACAGCTGCGTAAAGGTGTCCACGAATTCCTCCGTACCGATCCACGTGTGCGGAAATATGCCCTCGCCACAAATGAAGAGGGTGGTCATGCGATCACGGTAGCCGAAATATAGGATTGACATTTTTTCTGAATTTTAGCGATACTAAACATTGTTGAGCCTAGCTGTCTGAATCAATATCTATTTTTTAATAAGAGGCAAGAATGGAAGATATAGAAATCAAAATCGGTGAACGTGTCAGAAAAATCAGAAACGAAAGGGGACTCACATTGCAGGATGTGGCGAACTTTACCGGCTTTTCGAAAGCTCTTATCTCTCAGATAGAAAATAATATTGTCATGCCTCCTATCAATACTCTGGCTAAGATTGCCAAGGTTCTTAATGTTAAGATGACTTACTTCTTCGAGGAGGAGATAAACCATCACGACTATTATGTTGTCAGGCAGGATCAGAAGAAGTTTATCTTCCGCGAAGGCGTTAAGCACGGCTATATGTATGAAGAGCTTGCGAAGATGAAATCCTTCGACTATCTCGACTGGCTTTTAGTCACTATCAAGCCCGATAAATGCGACGATAAGCTATTCAGCCATGAAGGGTATGAGTATATGTATATTGTCGAAGGCGGTATAAAGATGAAGATGGGGAACGAAGAGATGGATCTTTTCGCAGGTGATTCCATAGCTTTCAACTCAAAGATTCCACACGCTGCCGTCCCTATGGATGATCAGACTGCACTTGTCCTTAGTGCCCACCTCAAAATTGAGGCTCTTCAGGAATTTATCAGAAATAATTAGACCTGATAAAATACTGCCAGCTCGTCCAGTCTCGATAAGCACCTGAGGAGTTTCTTCTGAAAGCTCGATTCAAGCAGTTCAGGCGGAAAAAAGATCGGACAGGTCGCAGCTCCCTTTTATAAAAAATCCTAGTATTGTAATAATAACAGACATCCACAAGCTGGTTGAACCTTAGTGCGTTATTCAACTGTACAAACGGGCGTAAACCGTCAATAAAGAGTGCTTCTATGGTCGCAGGTATCATGAAGTATTTGAAAGGGTGGTTTGCCTCTAACAGTTTATTGAGTGATTCGAAACCGATTTTTTGATTTCGGTTTCTCTTCAGACGTATATGCTCCGAAAGCATCGAGGAAGTTGTCTTCCGATATTTCTTTTTTTCAGTTTTTTTATTCTTTTTTACGGTAGTCTTCACCCTCCACCATGATGGATTCGAAGCTGTCGGAAATAATCCCCAATTGCTTGCCGAAACCGTCAAGGTTTGCGATACGCCCTTTACCAAGGTCGCTAGGCAGTGTGTTAGATGTGGTGACTACCAGAGTATTTTTGTCTATCTCACGGAAGAATTTAGCCATAATGTGCGTCATGGCAGGGTCATCCAGCTCAAACTCATCTATCAGAAGCAGGTTCAGACGTGAAAAGTGCTTGATGCAGTTTTCCACACCGAGATAATGAAAGAAGTAATTCATTTCACCGAAACTGAGGAAAGCTTTATTCTTCTGACATTTGTTGTAACAGGCACTCAGTAGGTGTGTTTTACCTATGCCGTAGCTACCGTCTATATATAAATTATTCGGTTTGTTCTTATCAGCGGAAGCCGTAGCGGCTGTCTTCTTGCCGAAGATAGAGAATTTCTTTTTGGCAGGTTTGTCGGAAAGCCCCACATTGATGTCTCTCATCTTTTCCAGAGTATCCTGAAGGCGGGCTTTGATCTCTGCCTGAGTTTTAAAATTATCATCGGGTATATAATTCTCAAATGTGCAGTGAGAAAATTTGGGGTGCGGGCGTAAGTTTGCGAAACAATCGTCTACAGATATATCAAAACTGATATCATGCAGGTCTATGTACTTTTCTGGTATGCTCATATATAATCAATCTCCGTGGATTGTTCAGTTGTTATCGAAACATGAGGACAAAATATAAAGCAATAAAGAGAGAAAATCAATGATTTCAAAGATAGAAAAAGCAGTATTGAAGGCTGGAGAACATCTGCTGAAAGGTTTTGACGGTGTAAAGGAGGTCTCCTTTAAAGGGAAGATAGATCTAGTGACACAGTTTGATGTAGAGGTGGAGCGGATACTCATGGAGGAGCTTTCATCTTTGACCCCTGAGTATAGCTTTGTTGCCGAAGAGACTTCACAGGAAAAATCTGTCAATGATAAGGTTATATACATAGATCCAATAGACGGAACTACGAATTTTATCCACGGCTTCCCGTTCTGCTGCATATCCGTGGGGGTTTATGACAGGTTCGAGGGGCTGTGCGGCGTCGTTTATAACCCTGTGACGGGTGAGCTGTATAAGGCGGAGCAGGGGGGGCGGTGCATATCTGAATAACAGCAGGATATATGCATCCAAGAAGACAGAGCTGGCTGATTGCCTTATCGCTACAGGTTTTTTCGTGTAATGACAATTATGCAACTTCGCCTGAGATACTTAGCATACTGGGCAGGGTGCTGAAAGAGACCAGAGGAATAAGGCGTGCAGGGTCTGCCGCTCTTGATTTATGCTATACGGCGAAGGGGGGGGTATTTGATGCTTTTTATGAATTCAGTCTCAGCCCGTGGGACATTGCCGCAGGTAAGGTGATAGCGTCCGAGGCCGGAGCAAAAGTTACAGGTTTTGAGCAGGGAGTATCAGCAGATTTATATGAAAGATTTATACTTTCGTCCTCAAATACAATCCATAATAAAATACACAAACTCATTTTCTCTTGATTAATCTTATTAAATAATTAAATATACAATATACACAAGAACTGAGAACCTTAAAAAAATGCATTCTGTGGATTAATTTCGATAATCGTCAATATCACGTATTTTACTGAGAAAAAATACATAATTATCGGTATTTACAGATTTTATCAAACAATATAAGGTTTCAATACGTTTAAAAAAAACAGGTGCAACATATATGAGTTGTGTTCTTATTTACAGTAAAAAATACTCTTTTTTAGAGAGAGCTTACAAACAATTATATCCAAAGATATTGCAGTGACTATGGTGGTTGGTTTCGACAATATGTCAAATCTTAAAGAAACCTTGTCTGAGAATTCGCCACGATATATTATTGTGGATTTGTATTCAAGAAGTGTGGAGGATAATATCCTTAAAGAGATTCTGCTTCTTAGTCAGGATATTGAGATTATTATTGCTACGACTGTTGAGAACAAACACATTAACTACTACCATCAAGTATATGGTGTTAAGCACTACATTTATGTGGAAGACAAAGCTGAAAATATTCAGAGTATCCTTAATGGGATCTTTTCCGGCAGTACAGTCAGAGAAAAAATTTAAATGCGACCACAGTGTGTTGACCAGCAGAGAGTGTGAGGTTTTGAAGCTGATTGCAGTGGGTAATACCAGCAAAGAGATAGCTGAGCAGCTTTGCATCAGTAAGAATACTGTGGATACACATAGAAATAAAATGCTGCAGAAGCTCAATCTGGCAAACTCTGCGTCATTGGTTCAGTACGCATATAAGTCGGGGTTGTTCTAGTTAACCGGATACTGCTTTAAAGTTATATTAAACAATGCCCCTGTATCAGTATTGTGTGCGGCAATCGTACCATCCATGTGGTTTTCTATAATACTCTTTGCCATATATAAACCTATGCCTGTCCCTTTCTGAGATTTCGTAGTGAAGTATGGCTCAAATATTCTGCTGATTACATTTTCGGGTATACCGCCGGCGTTGTCGCTTATAGCTATTTCAATCTTTTCAATGTTACTGGTTACCATAAGGTTGATACGACCTCTTTCACCTGCTGAATTCTCACTCAGCTGAATAGCATCACGTGCATTATATATGATGTTCATAAGTACCTGTTGAAATTCGTTAGGATATCCACAGGTATCGAAACAGGTCATGGATGTGTTAGTATCTGAGATGTCTGCGATATCGGATGAATCATATGCCGTTACTTCTTTTTGGTCGTTGATGATGGTGATATTAACATCCAGATTGTCCTTTTCTATCTGTTTTACCAGCATTTTTATAGTGGCAATAAGGATATTTACAACGTTAAAAAAACCTCTTTCGAGTTGCTAGGCATCAGGAATTTTCTGAAATCATCCACAGTTTTATTCATATAGTTGATCTGCTGAAGAGCCTCTTCTGAGATGTTTTGGGAATACTGTTTAGTGAGTTTATCATTTTCAGCTCTATCTGCCATATCCTGTATTAGATAACTGATGGCAGTCATAGGCTGTTTCCATTGATGTATGATAGCTGACAGTATTTCGCCGACAGTAGACATTTTTTTTGTTTGCTGTATCAGGAGTATCTCCTGTTGTTTCTGTTTTTTCTACTTCCTTTTTTCACACGGAGTTCGAGATTTTTTGTTTAGTTCTTTTAGCTCCTGTTCGAATTTCACTTTTTTCTGTAACATCGTAACATATGGCAAAAAAGCAGGGTGCGTCCGTCGATTTCAAGTGGAGTCGCTTGTACTTCTATATCCAGTATGGTTTTGTTGATAGAGAATTTCGTACGGTAATTTTTTTAGTCCTTCCGTCTTTGCCCTCTTTAGTATTTTGATCGTATCCTCTTTGGGGAGGAGGTTTATGTCGGCAATACTCAGATCAAATAAGGTCTTCTTATCGTCGAGCTCCACAAACTCTAGTGCAGCACTGTTTGCATCGACTATTGCTCCGTCAGTCGGGTCAACCAAAAACATTATAGAGTGATGGTTCTGAAACATGCTCTTAAACCTTTTGTAAAGTGAGCCGATCACTTTATTCTGCTCTATCGCATTATTCTTTGCGGTGTTGAGCTCCTTGGTCCTTTGGTCTATAGTCTCTTCGAGATTAACATTTATATCTTCTATGGTTTTCAATATTGTCCCAAACCCTTTGTATAAAACGAATGAGCTCAGGAAAATGATTAAAATTGTCGCTGAGACTATATATGTGATGAAGGACTTAAAGTTTTTTCTGCATGTCTGTGATATTGTTGGAAGTCAGGTAGTAGCCTGCCAGTGTTCCGTCAAAATTGTGAATCTGCTTACTGTGGATAAGGAAACTGAATCCATTCTGCTTTACTACCTGTAGCTGAGTGGAGAAATCGAAATCCTCAGGCAGCATGTCGAATAGGGCACAGCTTTTATCTACTATCGTAGTGTCTTGAGCAGAGCCGATTTCGGCAGCTACAGAGATTTTTCGGTTTATAGCTATTGCATATTCAGCTTCCAGCAATTCAGTTATCATCTCATTCAGATGTGTTGTATTGATTTTGAATTCAATAGTTCCGATTTTTTTTTCATCTATGTATATATTGGAAGCAACCTGAAAGAAGAGGTGTCCTGCGGAGATTGTAAAGCCGTGAATTGTGTCTATTCCTTCATTCAGGGCTTTGATATATGGATATGAAGAGTAGTTATTCCCGTAGCTTTTCTTATCTGTCATCGAGAGGAATAGATTGCCGTCAGGGGTCGTGAAAACTATGTCATAAAAAATCGGAATTTTCCGCTTTGAAAGTCTCGAAACGAGGCATGAGCTGTTCGATGAGTGTGGGCTTGTCTCTGTCGGCAAATGCTTTCACAACGGACTTATTCGACCTGATAAAACCTTTGAGCCTAGCTGAGTATATTCTGGCCAAATTCACAAACTCAGAATCCACCAGATAAGAAAGGTTTGTCTCATGGTGTGTAATCATTTTGTTGTAATTGGCTTTGTACTGATATATCACTATACCGACAAATACTGAAGCCATCACCACAATCACTAATAAGATAATCAAAATAGCTTTGTTACGTGTATCCATCGCCTAAACCTTTAGTAGTACTAATCCAGTATAATACACTGAGCCAATTAGAGCCACACCATGTTGTTAAAATAATACCTGAGTGGAAAATAAACAGATAAAAAAGATGAATAAGACGGAGAATAGTAAGCATACGAATATTTGTGTTCGAGGCAGTTTTTTTCAGCAGTTTATTATAAAATGCTACACTCAGTCCTGATGCTGTGCTGATGAAAAGTGATATATACAAAAGATATCCAATATAATGATACTCTTTTTTTTGCAGTATACAGAACGGACAGCGGTGGCTGGGTAGCTGGTAAATATATGTGCTGGTGAAAAGTATCAGGTTGGCTATCCCTGCAAAGAAAAAGAGGGCTGAAAACAGGCTTATGAGATATGACTTCTTCAACAGCAAAGACACCAGCAATAAAGCTGAGGCAATGATAAAAAAAATAAAAAAAAGCAGTAAAAGGCTTTAAAGACATTAATAAAGAGCCGTTTTCAGATGTGGTGCTGTAGATACTGCTGCAGCAACTCACGATTTCCGTCGGGTCGATGTTTGCAAAGTTTAAATATGTCAGCAGTGATTCAGCGGTAATCACAATAATAATGAACAGGAGCAGCTTGTACTTTGCCTTTGTGTATGGCAGGTCGTGAAAACTGTTGTTGCAGTTATATAAGACCAGCCAAATATACATCAGATAGATGAGTGCTATTTTGGTATAAAGCAGAGGAATTCCATAAACAGTCGCATTGATAGAGCCGGTTGCACACATAGCACCTGTCAGTACATTTGACAGTTTATCGTTGAGATAAATATAAAACAGAAAGAGCGGTATTTTGAATATAAAGGCGAATTTCACTATTGTTGATACGAGCAGTCTGTTCTTTTCCAACTTATACTGGATCTGTGTCTGGTTTGATATGTCCCAGTTTGTGATAACTCTGAAAACTGTGGGGCTTACATATATCATCATGAGCAGAAAAACAGCATCCGTAAGCAGTAAGATAAAGACTTCGGGGATAAGGAGTGCCATTCTAACTCTCCTTAGTTATAGGGATGATTCTATTTGCAATTGATGAGTTCAGGATCGCAGGGTCGTGGGTTGCGATTATTATTGTTTTACCCTCCTGCTGTAAAGCGTTCAGCATTTCAATGAGAGCATTGGTCAGTGGCATATCAAGATTTGCTGTCGGTTCATCGGCAAGGATTATTTCAGGATTATTTATCAGTGCTCTGGCTATGGCGACCCTTTGCATCTCTCCGCCTGACAGGTTCTGAGCATTGACGCTCTTTCTATCGGAGAGTTCCAGCTTTATCAGAAGCTCATCCACCCTCTTTGAGATTTCCTTGTATGACATACCGGTCGGGGTCAGAGGTATGGCTATATTGTCCGCGACACTCATATCGCTTATCAGGTTAAACTGCTGAAATATGATCCCTATCGTATCACGTCTGAATGATGCGGAAAATTTATCGGGAAGCTTTGATATCAATCTTTCGTTAATCTGTATAATCCCGCTGGTCGGTTTCATTACACCGGAAATCATATTTAAGATGGTGCTCTTGCCGCTTCCGCTGACTCCGCTGAGGATGATCGTCTCCCCCCCCTGTTTAATCTCCAGATTAAAATCTTTGACCGCTGTGGTTTCGTTATGCTTTCCGTGGTTATAAATTTTTTGTGAGGTTTTTTAATTCTTATCATCTTATAACCTCGCCGGAATCTATTACGGCGGCTCTCCATGCAGGAATAATAACCGCAGCTATATACACTGGAATCGTCATGAAAAACACGGTAATCAGCACGTTCAGGTTCAGACCGAAAGTGAGCTTGAAGTGAGGCTTAAGATAGGAATACCCCATAAAGATATTTTGAAGTCCGGGAGCCTGCATAAAGTAAACATAAAAAAAACCGCCAGACATATAGACAGGATATAAGCCGTTAAAGCTATGATCACCGATTCGTATAGCTTCACCTGCAGTATGTTGCTTGTCTCCCATCCGACAGATTTGAGAATAGCTATCTCCTTAATCTCTTCATTGGATAAACCGCTGAGTTTATCGAATACAATCATAAAAAAAAGTAATGAGGGATGAAAGGAAAAAATAGCAGGAATATGCCGCCTTTATAGTCGAACATATTCTGGTAATAAGCAATTATCGCATCTTTAGTGATTACCTTATATATGGGGCTGAGGTTTTCGATTTTTTCAACCACGGTCGGAATCTCCTGAGGGTTGCCGACATTGACTGCCAAGTCCGTAACCAGCCCTTTTTTCTATCCCCAAAATAGCCGCCGCCGAAGCTGTGTTTGTTATAACCGTATCTGTCGACAGCATATTAGATGCGGATTTGAAAACACCCGCTATCCGGAGTGTCAGATATTCCCCCCGTAGGAGTCTGGAAACTGAATTCATCTTTATTATAAATTTCTTTGATTATCTTGTAGAGCTGTTCACCTATGATTATTCCGTCATTATCTCTGAAGAGTTTTTTGGTCGAACTGATCGGTTATTTCTGATAAGGTCTCGCTGGTGTATGGGTCGAACGGGTCGAAACCTATCACCGTGAGGTTTGTATTCAGATACTCGAAGTTATAATATCCCCATACTCTTGGTGTGGCAGACACGACCCCGGGGATAGTTATGATCTCCTCAATGATGTTTTCGTCTGCATATTGCTGCCTGCCGCCTATAATCTTCTGTAGAGTGATATCCGGCAGGTTTCTAACCGAATAATTCGCCTCACGTTTGACAGCATAGCTTACGGTAAATATGCTTATGCTTACGGAGAGGAGCAGAGTTAAAACTATAAATATGAATGCGTGCTTCGAACGTCTTCTCGACAATGATAAGAGTGCGAATTCAAACAGTTTAGGATTCATAGCCGACCTTTGCTGTAAACCGATCCTGAAAATCCTGTTTCGCGGTTAAACTGAGCAGTTCCGAGGCTGCTGCCTATTGTGGAGAGTGCTCTGTGCCGTTCTGATGAGGAGCTGTTGAAGAAAGATAGGTCAGGAAGCCCCACTAGCTGAGTGAAGGACTGCCTGACCATTATGTCGTTTTCTGAGGGGGTGTGTGATGTTGATACCCTCGCCAGCTCAGAGAGTAGTATAATCACCAGTATTGTAATGATTATCAGGTAGTTTCCGGTTTTATTCATCCAGCTTATATACCTGCTCTTGAGTTATTTCAGAGAATTTTAATATTTTCTCGCCGTTGTGGTCGCTCATAAAGGTTTCAGCATATTCGGCAGTTGCAAACGGTATGAGTTCCTTACCCATAGGACCGTAAATATCAGATCCGATCACATAAAACGCATCCTGAGCTTTGATGGCTTTGTTAGAATAATAGTCTGTGACACGTACGCTGTTTATCTTGATATCCTTGTATGATCCCCATTTTGCAGGCTCGAAGTAAAACTTGAACATATCCTTTGCACCGTCGAAAACTGCTTTTTTTATAAGTGTTGTCCTGAGTGTACAGCACTTCGGCAACCCATTTTGGATATTTATATACGAACATTCCGCAAACAGGGCATTTGTCATGTTTTTCAGTTTTCAGGAAATCAGAAGAGTTTTGGTTCAGTCTGACCTTATCCCAAAGATAGAGAGCAACAGCCTGAAGCTCTTTCTCCTGAAGTTTGCCGCATCTGTTGTTTTTTTTGGAGATGTCAGCCTTCATTTCATTGATTAGGTTATACTCGAGAGGATTAATTGATTTATCGCATGCCGTTTCATAAATCTTCTGACCTTTTGGGTACATCATTTTAGCTCTTTTCATGTCAGTCATGGCTACGTCTTTTTCCATAGATTTTGTTGCAGCCGCAACAGCTTCCGTAAAGCTGACTATATTTCCGCCCATCTTTTCCTGAAACTTCTTGGCATCTTCTTTATCGGCAAATGCATACTTACTGATTTTTGTCATAGTCCCTGGAGCTTCACTCCCTAGAACATAGTATGCCATTCTGGCATCTATAAGTTTTTCGCTGGTAACATCCACCACCAGTAATGCAGTAACTATATCTTTCAGCCCTTCGTAATCTTCCACCATACATCTGATGGAACAGTATTGTTTATTCTTTCCGCCGGAGAGCTTTAAGGCATGGCTTGTTTTGTAAAACATTTTAAGGTTCATGCCGCAAACAGGACACCACAGCTTTTCTGAACCTGTCTGAATCAGTTCCGGTTTTCCGCTGGCTTTCTTGCTGAAAGGTTCAGCATTTGAAACAATGGCAACACTCAGTAACATAAGCAAAATAACTAAAAATCTCATGAAGTTCTCCATACATTTGTATTTGACATATGCTACAATAAATAAGCTTACACATCAATCATATTTGATATTTTATTAGTATTGGTTTCGATAATAATAATTATCATAGAAAAAAATGCTGTTTTCATATGTTTAATTTGTGTATAAGCTTTATAGAGAAAAGTTAGGAAGTAAAGCAAATGCGGTTTTTTGATAATTTTTTTTGCTTGCGGGGCTTTTGTATTCTTGTGACCCGTACGAGAATCCACTTATTAATAATGATACGAGACCTGAAATTCTTATATATACAGGCATCACAATGGCTGACGCTGTTGTAGAGATCAAAGATATATACGAGTCTAATTATGCTTGCAGAGCTTCAATTATGTATGGAGCGAGCGGTTATCTTAAGAGTGTTATCAACGTAAATAAAGTCGGCGATATCTATCTGCCCGGTAATAAATCATACATAGATGCCTTTGCCGAGGATAGAATAGTCACTAAGGTTATTGATGTCGGTTTTAACACATTGAGCATGTTTGTGAAGAAAGGGAATCCTCTCCTTTTAAACGGTGATCTGGCCCAACTAACAAACAAAAGTCTGAGATTAAACCTTGGAGCTTTGGATGCAGGCTCAGTCGGTAAAGAAACATTCAAACTTATACGGAATTTAGATTATTTCGATGATATAATCCTAAACGTGAATACATTTTCGGCAGATTCCAAAGGGCTGGTTGCAGCTATGAAGAACGATGAAGCCGATATAACAATCAACTGGCTTGCTACAGGTTTTATTGACGATAACAGTTCGTTTATGGAACCTGTAAAAAAAATAAATTCTGAATATGTGAGTAAAGTTCCTATTGCTATAGGGCTTTTAAAGTACAGCACTAGTTTTAACTGTGCGAATCAGTTTCTGGATGTAGTAGACTCAGATGAAGGTAAAGCAGTTTTTAAAAGGTATGGATTCAGAGATTAATGAATAATAAAAGATCATTCGATGTTATATCTGTTCAGATTGTTCTGTACGTGTTGTTCGTGATAATATCCTTGTCTGCAATTCTATCCATAGATAACTATATGCATAGACGCATGATGTATATCAACTCGCTGTTCCTCAACGAGACATCCAAAATCCACCTCAACGATATACTCAAAAGTAAGATTTCAGATGCTCACAGTACACTGCTCAGCTATACCCATGCCTTGTCGTTCAATGAAATGGACAAGCTCGAAAAAAAACGCATGAGCAAGGATGTTGAGGAGATATCCAAGCTTTTGTTCATATTGGAACAGGGCGGAACATACATTGATTCGGTCGACGTAAAATATGACAAACAGTCGAAGATAACTTTCAATATAGATTATATAAACCACAACAAAGGGAAATATAACATACAGGTTCTTGATCTGCGTGCAAAGCTGATTGAGATAGAGCATTTTATTGATGAATTCAGAAATCTGGTGATAGACGGCATACTTGCATTTCAAAGCAACTCTGTAGACAGGGTTATGGCTGCGACCAGACAAAGAAGTTTTGCCGTAAAGTCATTAGCATCATTTTTCACCAGAGTTAATGAAAGCAGCAACAGGATGTATAAAGAGGCAGGTGATTCTGAGAAGAGGATCAAAGCATATATAGATGCCACAGCCACTAAGTTCAGAAGTACTAAGCTGAAAATGAATGCTATTCTGGCATTTTTTGCTTATCGGTTCGGGTATCCTAATGTTCTATCGGGTGTCCAGAGTTGTTAAATCCAGAGCTGAAGTCAGCGAAGAGCTGAACAGGGTGAACTCCTCTCAAGAGGAGCTTATTAAGCAGAGGACGATGGAGCTTGAGACCGAGGTTAGAATCCGTAAGCAGAAAGAGCTTGAAAGTGTGTCAAAGGCACGTTTTCTTATGGATGTTATCGAATCCCTCGAGCATCCGTTTTACGTCATAGATGTTGAAACATATGAAATAGAATTGGCGAATAATGCAGCATACGATGTCATTGGGAACAGAGGCTCAACATGCTATGAATTAACTCACCACTCAAATCACCCTTGCGACGGACTAGACCATCCTTGTCCGCTTAAAAAAAGTTACCGAAACAGGTGTTGCCACTTCCGTGGAGCATGTTCATGTGGTGAAGGGCGGAGAGAAAAGATATTTCGAAGTACACGGATATCCTATTAAAGACGATAACGGCAAAGTCGTTCGCATGATAGAGTATTCTCTTGATATTACTGATAAAAAAGATAATGAGTTTGCTCTCATAAATCTTAATTCAGAACTGGAAGAGCGTGTTAAAGTAAGGACAAAGAAGCTTGAGGAAGAGATAGAAAACAGACAGTTGGCAGAGGACAGGCTAAAGGCAAGTGAAAATCATTTCAGAGAGCTGATAGCAAATATATCCGATGTGATACTGGTCATAGATAAAGACATGAAAATTACATACGTGAGTCCGTCCATCAGAGCTTTAACAGGTTTTGATGCGGCAGAGCTCATAGATGAGCAGTGTGACAAGCTCATATACGGCAGGGATAGAAATATCTTTGATATATGGGTAAAAAAGGGTCATAGATTTACCTTCTGAGCAGCATGTTAAAGAATTCAGGGTGCAAAAAAAGCTCAGGTGAGCTACTTTACGGTGAAACTGTAGCAAAGAATATGATCAATAGCGACATCATCGATGGAGTGGTTATAAATCTTAGAGATGTTTCCGCCAGAAAGAGGACTGAGGACGAGATAAGGATGCTCGCACTTGTGATGGAGCAGAACCCTAACAGTATCATGATCACCGACATTGATGCAAAGATCGAATATGTCAACCCTGCTTTTGAAGCTGTCACAGGATACTCCACTAATGAGATTATTGGGCAGAATCCTAATATATTAAAGACAGATGAAACCCCTGACGCCGTGTTTAAAGACATGTGGGATACAGTCACTAAAGGTAAGGTCTGGAACGGAGAATTTGTAAACAAGAAGAAGGGGGGGCGATAAGTATATAGAGCACGCTGTAATTGCCCCTATTATAAATGACCGAGGTGAGACAATAAAATATCTCGGGATGAAAGAGAATGTGACCGCACTTAAAAAAAGCTCAGAAAGAGGCAGAGAGGAGCAATGAGGCTAAATCTTTATTCATAGCCAATATGAGCCACGAGATAAGAACCCCTCTGAACGGACTTGTGGGTTTTCTCGATCTGCTGGCACAGTCTCCGCTGAATTTGGAACAGCGGAAGTATATGGATACGATCAAGTTCAGTGCCGATTCTTTGATGCGTGTGCTGAATGATATACTTGATGTTTCGAAAATAGAGAGCGGTATGCTGACCTTCGAAGAGACTGAAGTTGATCTCGCAGGCAATATCATCTCTGCATTAAAGTCTTTTTTTATGCCAACGCTCACGAGAGCGGGATAAATATATTCACCTATATCGCAGCAGATATCCCTCCAACCGTATTCGGAGACCCGATGCGTATTACTCAGATACTCTGTAATCTGATAAGCAACGCTGTGAAGTTTACTCCTAAAAACGGAGTAGTCAAAGTGATAGCTCAGTCTGTCGAAGAAACCGCAAAAACCGTCTCTGTCAAGATAGAGGTTGTGGATACGGGGATAGGTATACCGGAGGATAAGTTAAAAAAAACATATTTGAATCTTTTGGTCAGGTGGATTCCTCTGTCACAAGAAAGTATGGCGGAACAGGGCTGGGGCTGACTATTTGCAAAAAAAACCTGCTGGCGGGAATGGGGTCTAACCTTATTGTCGAGAGCGAAGAAGGGGTAGGGAGCAATTTTTACTTCGTACTGAAACTGAAAAAAAACCTGAAAAAAAATATATAGAAACTCCTCTAAAGCTCATAAATGAGCGTATCTATATTTATGGTAAAGGGGCACTGGAGAGCTATGCTATTTTGGAGCGGCATCTCGTCTCTTTTAACGCTAATTATAAATTTATCGAATCACTTGACCAGACTAAGGATTACTCCGGCAGTATCTTCATTTTTTAATACAGTCAGCTACGATGCGGCATTAATTGACGAGCTGATAGCTCAGGACGTCAGAGTGGTATATATTTCTGATGAGGTTATTACTCACCTGGAGCATGTATTAAACGCTGAAGTATTAAAGATATCCAGACCTTTCTCCGGAAGACAGTTTTATGAAGTGCTTGACCGCAGGCATAACGCCGCAAGTTTATCCGGACATGGTGTAGCAAAAGTAAGTGTGCATTATCAAGGGGACGTGCTTGTAGCGGAAGATAATCCTGTTAACAGCGAACTTATGGAAACTGTTCTCACGGTTCTCGGGGTCAAGGTTACAATGGTTCATACGGGTTCAGAGGCTTATGATCTGGCTAAGACCAACGCATACGATCTTATATTCATTGATGTGAATATGCCCGATATGGACGGGATAGCAACTTCCGGAAAGATACGAGAGTATGAAATCGAAAACCAAAAGCCGAAAGTTCCGATAGTTATTTTAACTGCAAATACCGACGATGAAATAAAAGACCGACTGAATGAAGGGGATTTTGACGGCTATGTGACAAAACCCTTTAAAAAAAATGCAGACATTGAGCTATATCTTGAAAAAATATCTGCAAAGGCTCGAGGTCAAAGATGTATCTAATTCAGGCTTTAATCTGAAAACAGTTGTAGAGTCCGTGGGTCTGCCGAAAGAGATCGTCATCAATCTGCTCAAGAGTTTTCTTAATGCCTTTAAGGTTGAAATGGCATCTATACATAAACTTATAGAGGCCGAGGATTATGATAAGTTATTGACTATCATCCACTCAAACAGAGGGGCAGCAGATAATTTATGGCTTGTTACTATTTCTGATATATTATCCAATATAGAAAAGAATATAAAATTAAAAAAGATACAAAATATTATTAATGATATTAATGCCTTAGAGAAAGTATTGATGTCTACCACGAGTGCAGTGGAATGCGAGGGCGAGAATGGAAACTAAGCAGAAGGTTGTTTCAATTGATGATAATAAGCTGAATTTAATGCTTATTGAATCAATGCTTGCAAACATGGATGTAGAGATTGTGAGCTTTATTAATCCTCTGGAAGCTTATGAATACTGCAAAAATGAGAACTTCGATCTGATACTTGTAGACTATATGATGCCTGATCTGGACGGTATATCATTCATAAAGAAATTCAGAGATAACGATCAGGAAGTGCCCATCATCATGATAACGGCTATTGATGATGATGACAGCATAAAGACCAAGGCTCTTGAAGCAGGGGCGACAGAATTCCTTAACAAACCTCTCAAGTTGTATGAGTTTCAGGTTAGGGTTAAGAACATTCTGATACTCAGAAGACATCAGGTTCTGCTGAAAGACAGAGCCGCCCATCTCCAGAACGAAGTCGAAAAAAGCTACAAAGCTGATTGTTGAAAGAGAGATAGAGACCCTTTCCATCATAGGTAAGGCGAGTGAATATAAAGATACCGAAACAGGTGCCCATATTAACAGAGTTGCCATGTATGCAAAGCTGATCGGCAGCGAACTCATCGATGATGAAGATGAAGTAACGACACTTTATCACAGTGCTCCTTTGCATGATGTGGGGAAGATAGGCATACCTGATAGTGTGCTGCTCAAGCCGGGTGCTTTGACAGATGAAGAGTTCGATGTTATCAAAACTCACACGGTCATAGGGCATAAAATGCTGTCTGAATCTAAGAGTAAATACCTGCAGCAGGTGCTCTCATTGCAGAGAATCATCATGAAAAATGGGATGGATCAGGGTATCCGAATGGTAAAAAAGGGGAGGATATCCCTTTGTTTGGAAGGATAGTTGCCGTATGTGATGTTTTTTGATGCATTGATCTCTGTGCGTCCTTATAAGAAGGCATGGAGCGTAGAAGATGCTTGTGATTACATCATAAAGAACTCCGGAACTATGTTTGATCCTAAAGTTGTGGATGTATTTAAAAAAAACAAAATAGATGGTATAAGCGATATATATTTAAAAAAATCAGGATGAATAATCCGTTTTTTTTGACATATAATGCCTTAATGATTGTTGATGATAATATTGTAAAGCCAAACCTACTAATTGTTGATGACAGTAAATATCTCGCCGAAAGACTTGCCGCAAGGACTCGGGACGGCGGCGTGTATAACCCTATCGTTGTATACAGCTATAAAGAATTAACTGAGTTGCTGGAAACAGATACTGTCTGCTTTGCCGGGGTCATCGATTTGATGTTGCCGGACTGTGCAGACGGGGACGCTTTAAATCTGACATTGAAACACGGTATTCCTTCTATAGCTCTCACAGGCTCTATGGACGAAACACTCCGTAACTCAATCGTAACAAAACCTATCGTTGATTTCCTACTGAAAACCTCTCAGGAAGATATATACAGTGCCGTGTCTCTAGCTGAGAATATCCATGGGTTCAAGGGGAAGAAAGTCCTTATCATCGACAACAGCACCACAAGGGTTAAATATCTTAAAAAAAGTTTTTTTGAAGAGCTGCTGTTCGAGGCTATTTCTGTTGAAACAGCGAATGAGGCTTTTGAAATATTGACCAGTGTCAGTGATGTTGAGATAGTGACCGTAAACAACGAACGTTCGGATATGCTCGGCTCCGATATTATCAAAAATATAAGACAAAACCCGCAAATCAGGCACAGTATGAAAAAACAGAAGTGTGGTTACCTTCGGGATATCATCCGAGTCTTCCGACTACCTGAGGTCGGTATTCATAAAGAGCGGTGCTAATGATCTGCTGTCACTCCCTATAACAAAAGAAGAATTCAATGCCAAGGTGATTAATAACCTGAACATGATGCATACAGTGGAAGAGCTGAAAGATAAGAATGAGGCACTCAACAGAACTGTCAAGGTTCTTGAGGAGTATAATAAAGCGGTGGATGCAGGCGGTATAGTCTCGAAGAGTGATCTGGACGGTTTGATAACTTACGCAAATGATGCATTTTGCGAGCTGACAGGCTACACACGTGAAGAGATGATAGGTAAACCGCACAGTCTATTCAGACATTCAAGCACGCCCAAAGCTGTATTTAAAGACCTGTGGGATACCATACAGGCTGGAGACACATGGGTAGGCAACGTAAAGAATGTCCGCAAAAACGGCACAGAGTATTATGTATCGACCACTATTATTCCGATAAGGGATAATCATAAACATATTTTCGAGTATGTTGCCATGAGGCAGGATATCTCAGAGCTTGTCAAAAATCGTGAAGAGCTGCAGAACCAGTTTCAGACAGACCCACTGACCAGCCTTGGAAACCGTACACGTATGCTGAACGATATCAAAGGTGTCGAAAATCCTATGATAGCAGTTTTTTTTGATATAGACAGGTTTTATGAGATAAACGGTTTTTACGGCAGCGATATAGGCGACGACGTTCTGAAAGAGCTTGGAGACAGGCTTTTCGATTATTTCAGCGAAAAGATTTATTCTGTATATCGTATAAATTCAGACCAGTTTGCTGTGCTGGCTTGCGAGAATAGTATAAACGCAGGCACATTCACGTCACAGATAATTGCTTTTTTCCAAAATGATAAGAAACTGCACATTTAAAATCAAAGATATAGATATAGATATCAGCCTGACCTCCTGTTTTGTTGAAGGCGGCGGCAATATACTCAGTAAAGTCGATATGTCACTGAAGTCCGCAAAACAGGCCAAGATGGATTTTATCGTCTATGAAGAGGGGAAGATAAGCGAGACAAAAGCTTATAAGAACAACATACTCTGGACAAAAGTGATCAAAAACGCACTTAAGAAGGATACCGTTGTCCCTTATTATCAGCCTATAATTAATAATAAAACAGGTAAAGTCGAGAAATATGAAGCATTAATGAGGATTATGCACGGTTCTAAGCTGATCACGCCATATTTCTTCATGGATATTGCTAAGCGGACAAAATATTATCCGCACCTGACGGGCTCTGTAGTTAAAAAAGAGCTTTGATCTTTTCAGCAAAACCAGAAATATACTATCAATCAATCTCTCTGTTGAGGATATAGCCAATAAAGAGACGCTTGAGAATATTTATGAATACCTTGAAGCATACATGATCGGTAACAGGGTAACCTTTGAGATAGTGGAATCCGAGGGGATAGAAAACTACGAAGAGGTAGAGTCATTCATCAGAAAAGTCAAAGAGATGGGATGTTCCGTTGCAATAGATGATTTCGGTTCAGGCTATTCAAATTTCGAATACCTAATGAAACTCAAAGCTGACTATATCAAGATAGACGGCTCTATTATCAGTAAGATATGCGAAGATGAATCCGCCTTGTCAGTGACAGAGGCCATTGTCTCCTTTGCTAAAAAAGAACGGAATGCTCACTGTTGCGGAATTTGTATCAAATGAAACCATCCAGTCAAAGATTATAGAAATCGGCGTAGATTACTCTCAAGGCTACCTTTTTTTTGGAAAACCTGCTCCATATCTGATTAAATAAAACCAAATTAGTATAAATTTCCCCTTGCATTTTTTTTACATACGTCCAATATTAATTTTTTTACATACTGCTGAAAAGTAATGTAACTAGAGAATATTTTCCAAAGGGTGCGGACTATACAACCTCCAAAATTTAACCGCACCCTTTTTTTTAATTTAAAGTTGCCAGCCAACCACCCAGACAGTAAAATACATTTCAAATTATTAATCCATGAGGTGATCAGGTGGAATTAACCAGAGATGCTGCATATGCACTTTTAACTGAATATACAAAGAGCGAGTCACTTATAAAGCATGCCCTGAGTGTCGAACAGGCAATGGTGGCTTATGCCGCAAAGCATGGTGAAGACGGACTCAGATGGGGGGATTGCCGGCTTGCTTCACGATTTCGACTATGAAAAATACCCCACCCTGGAAGACCATCCCATGCGTGGTATGGAAATATTGACGGAGAAAGGGTATCCGCAGGACATAATAGATGCCATCGGTGGTCATGCAGAGCACACGGGGATCAAACGTGAAACGCTTATGGCGAAGACCTTATTTGCTGTTGATGAACTATGCGGATTCCTTCTGGCATGTGCTTACGTGCGTCCGGATAAATCTATAGCTAATGTTCAGATAAAAAAGCGTAAAGAAGAAGCTAAAAGACAAATCTTTTGCCAGAGCAGTAAACAGGGATGATATAAACAACAGCATAGAAGAGCTTGGTGTTGATAAAGATGAGCATATACAGTTTGTTATAGATGCACTTTCAGAAATATCGGATGAACTCGGTGTATGACAGAAAACATAGTAACTCCACTTATACTGCATGACGGATATGAGGTAGAGACGGTCTTTTACGGCAGCGGTACTTTATGTATTTCTACTCAGGCAGGGTGCAGGATGGCTTGTCCGTTTTGTGCTTCGGGCAGGGCAGGGCTTATGCGTAACCTCAGCCTCAAAGAGATGTCGGCACAGATAGATTTGCATGAGGATGCAGAGATAGAACGCCTGACCCTTTCCGGGATAGGTGAACCGCTGGACAATCTGGATGTGGTGAGTGAGTTCATATCCAATGCTGAATTACCAGTCTCCGTGACAACATCTGTCCCTGACGCAAAGCTTTTACCGAGGCTTATAGATACGGATCATAATGGCGTGATGCTCTCTCTGCATGCAGGGCTGGAGAAAACGCATAAAAAAGCTTGTCCCCAAGTCGGACAGCCTCGATAATATATTCTGTTCACTGAATAAAACATGGAATACCCTTTCAAAAAACAGACGGAGAAAGATAGGTTTCAATTATCTGCTATTCAAAGGGGTGAACGATACTGAAGCGGAGATAGAGGCTTTTATTGACATAGTCGCCGAGTATGACGGTGCGACTATACATCTGCTCTACTGTAATCCTGTGGAGAAGAGCAATTTTAAAAGCCCATCCGATGAGGATCGTGACAAGGTTTACAATATGCTGGTTGAGGCCGGGTTGAATGTGAGGCGTGCAAATCGCTGGCGTAAAAGCAAAAAAAGGCGGCTGCGGTACACTTTTTTTTAAAGGGTCTTGGAAATAAATCTTGACTAAAAAAAAGATAGATATAGGATTATATCGCCATGGAAATAAACGTAATGAACTTTAACGTTAAAAAAAATTGGTGGTGGCAGAAAACTTCTTTATAGTAGGTTTTTGCCCATTTTTTACAGTAATTAACGGCTGTGCGGTAAAAAACCGCACAGCCTTTTTTTTATAACAAATTTCACTAAGGCTGTGTTTAAGAACACGGCCTTTTTTTTGTGCCGAAAGTTAGAAATAAGTAAATGAAATATATAAGGAGCTTCGAGATGAATTTAAACGAACAGATTTACCCTTCTAAGGAAGAGTTCCTCCGGCTGGCAGGAGATTTTGACAGGGTTACAATTTATCGTGAGATAGTGGGTGACACATTCACACCTATCACGCTTTTGAGGAATTTCTCTAATGAAGAGAATATCTTCCTGCTGGAGAGTGCTAATCTGGATAAGACGTTTTCACGTTTTTCTTTCTTTGGCAACAATCCTAAGAGGGTCATTACTTTCGAGAATGGCGAGGTAGTGGAGAAGAAGGGGGGGGAAGACCCAGAAGTTTGCCATGAACCCAATGGATTATATGGGACAGCAGTTTTATGAAGAGAACGGCTACAACGATGGCAAATTCGGTGATTTCTCAGGCGGTTTTGCAGGGTTCTTCTCATACGAAGCCGTTAATTATATGGATATCCTTCGTAAACCCCTTAAGGTCGACAAGAAGACCAAGCTGATAGGCTTTATGGAGGTCGATGAGTTTTACGCATTCGATAACCATCATTCGAAGCTGTATGCTGCTGTCAGTATCAGGACGAAGGATGGTGAAGCCGCATACGACAGAGCTGTTAAACGCACACTCAAAATGAATTCCGAGGTGAACAGGTTCAACTTTGATAACTACGACTCAGACCTTGACTGTCCGCTTGTGATGGATATGGAGCAGGAAGAGTTTGAGCAGAAGGTACGTGATTTGAAAGAGGAGATCACAAACGGAGAGGCGATACAGGTTGTTCTTTCCAACGCATACCGCCTGAAGGGGAAGGTGAACCCTCTGAGTTTTTACAGGGCACTTAGAAACGTTAACCCTTCACCATACATGTTTTATCTTAAATTCGGCTCTGAGGTGCTTCTGGGGGCTTCTCCTGAGATACATCTTAAGATACGTGAGCGTGTCGCCACACTTAAGCCGATTGCAGGTACATACCCTGTAACAGAAGATATCGAGGCGGCAAAAGCAGGGCTTCTGGCTGATCCTAAAGAGCGTGCAGAGCACCTTATGCTGCTTGATCTTGCCAGAAACGATCTATACACATGCTGCGATCCCGAAAGTGTGAAGGTGACTGAGCAGTTCAACCCTGAAGTATATTCCCACGTTATTCACATAGTTTCGGAAGTGGTGGGAAAGCTGGAGGAGGGTCGCAGTCCGCTTGAACTATTTATGAGATCCTTTCCGGCAGGAACAGTTTCAGGAGCACCAAAGGTGAGGGCTATGGAGCTCATAGAACAGTATGAAACTTCAGAACGTGGATTTTATGCAGGCTGTGTCGGTTATTTCGGATACAGCGGAAATATGGATACATGTATAACCATCCGCTCAGCTTTCGTGAAAGAGGATGAAACTATCCTCAGAGCAGGTGCAGGGATCACATACGATTCAGTCCCTGAGAACGAATTCAAGGAAGTAGGAAATAAGCTCGGTGCATTGTTTGCTGCGTATCGCAATATCGGCATTACGGAGGTAGATAAATGTTTTTTAATGGTAGATAACTATGACTCTTTTACATATAACCTTGTGGCACTTTTCAGGCTGAATGGTGCGAAGGTGGACGTTATCAGAAACACTGAATATAAAGACGCAAACGAATACAAGGGGATTATCCTTTCACCCGGACCGTCGAACCCTATTAATTCAGGTTCAACGCTGGAGTATCTTGAGAAGTATGCAGGCCGCACGCCGATATTCGGTGTATGTCTGGGTATGCAGTCTATAGGTCATCATCTCGGGTATGAGATTCGCAAAGCCAACAGTGTTATGCACGGTAAGGTGGATGCGGTTGACATATCCGCCGATTCATTAATCCTCGAAGGGATAGAGAGCGGATTTACAGGTGTCAGGTATCACTCTCTGGCTGTTACTGCTCCTGCTGATAAGGTGATAGCCACTGCGGCTAGTGACGGCGAGTGCATGGCTATAGAGGATCATGCAAACCTGCTTTACGGCGTACAGTTTCACCCTGAGTCTATACTCAGTGATGCAGGTGATATTATGGTCAAAAAACTTTATGAAGATATGCGGAGCAAACGGATGAGCAGAGAACTGATCAAAAAAGACAGGTTTGGGTGAGAAGCTCACCATGGATGAAACCTACAGCCTGTTCCTTTCCATGATGAGCGGTGAGATGAGCGAGGCCGAGATAGCCTGTGTTCTCGTAGGGATGAGATCCAGAGTGGAGACATCGGAAGAGATAGCAGGTGCGGCTAAGGCTATGAATGACATGAAGGTGAAGTTCGAGATATCAGAAAAGGCTTACGATACATGCGGAACAGGCGGAAGCGGCAAGTCGACTATGAACATCTCTTCCGCTGTTGCTCTTTTGCTTGCGGCACTGGGGAAACCTGTCGTAAAGCATGGCAACAGAGCCATGAGCGGAACATTAGGGTCTGCCGACCTTTACGAACTGGCAGGTATGCCTGTGAATGCCGATAAAGAGACAATGCAGAGCTATTATAAAAAAGAATAATTTTGCTTTCCTTTTTTGCACAGCTTTATCATCCTGCGATGAAGTATGCAGGTCCTGTCAGAAAACAGATAATGATACCTACGATATTTAATTTCCTCGGACCGCTCGCTAATCCATCTGAGCTTGCAGGGCAGATAATAGGTATAGCGAAGCGTGAGAGGCTTCCGAGCATAGCTGATGCTCTCTCTATGCTTGGTCGCAGTAATGTTGCTATATACTCATCTCTGGACGGATATGACGAGGTTTCATCATTTGCCTCCACAGAGGTGCATGAGATAATTAATGGGCGAATCACCAGATATTTTATAAATCCGTCGGATATCTTTGATACATTTGATATGCCGATCGTAAATACGCCTGAAGAGGGGTTAAAGATGTTTATGCAGTCCATATCCCCGAACGGTGAGAACCTGAATAAACTGATCGCTCTGAATGCAGGTCTTGCACTTAACGTTTTTTGGTGATGCAGACAGTTTAAAAGGCGGTTATGATATGGCACTGGATGCAATTTCATCCGGCAGAGTGCTTGAAAAATACAGGAGTCTGTAATATGCGGGAATCCGTTCTGGGAAGGATATTAGAGAATAAAAAAACGTGAGATTGAATCGCTTGTGGTTTCAACAAGGGAGCGGAATAAGCCTGTGCTTGATTTTCGTCAGGCTGTCATAGACAGGCACTTTATCTGCGAGGTAAAAAAAGGCCTCACCCACGCTTGGTGCTATTAACAGTAATGCCGATGTAGAGCAGGTGGCAGAGATGTATGAATCTCTGGGTGCTGCCTGCGTGAGTGTACTGACCGACAGGGATTTTTTTCAGCGGCAGTTTCAAGGATTTAAGGCTGGTGGCGTCAAAGGTGAACATTCCCGTGCTATGTAAAGATTTTATCATTAGCGAAAAGCAGATAGACATGGCATATGTGATGGGTGCGGATGCGATTCTGCTGATGGCGACATCCCTTAGTAAAGACGAATACGAAAGGCTTTACACATATGCAACGGATAAAGGGCTGCATGTTTTGGTGGAGATACACGAGCTTGAAGAGCTTGAGGTGGCTAAGGGTATGAAACCTGCCATACTCGGCGTTAACTCACGAAACCTTAAAACACTGGAGATAGACAAGAAAAAGGGTGCAGAAATAATAAAAAAAGCCTGCCTGAATATGACGTGAAGATAGCTGAAAGCGGTATGAAAGATCAAGCCGATGTAAAGCTTATGACTGATGCCGGAGCTGTCGGATTTCTTGTTGGTTCGAGTCTTATGTCTGCCGATGACCCTGCTATAGTTTTCGAGTCGCTCAAGGACGGACTGCGGTAGATGTTTGTTAAAATATGCGGAATCAAAACACCTGAGATGGCTGATGAAGTTTGCAGACTTGGAGTCGATGCCATAGGTATAGTTGCACATAAGAAGAGTAAAAGGTTTGTCACCGTGGATGAGGCCGTGGCAATCAGAGAGGCTGTGGCAGGCAGATGTCCGATTGTTGTTGTCGGTATTGAGCTGGCTGAGTGTTTACCGTATTACAGTGTTGCGGATATGTATCAGGCGGAAGATGCCAATGTCACGGATAAACACATACTGAGCACCTCTAAAAAACCTACAGGTAAGTATAAGTATTTCCTCTATGATGCGAGTTTGGGGAAGGGGATACGGACAGATTATCCGAATGGGTTAATGACTACAGGGGTGATCTGATTCTTGCAGGCGGGTTAACCCCTGAGAATGTTGCAGAGGTTATAGATGCCTATAGACCATTTGGCGTTGATGTATCCAGCGGTGTCGAGACTGACGGCGAAAAAAAAGATATAGAAAAAAAATAAAAAAAATATTCATAAAGACTGCACGTCATTGCGAAGAGAGAAAATGATAGGCTTCGCAGTGATAATGCTAATGAGGTAAGGAATGTACGATAAAATGTTTTACGGAAGGTATGGAGGTCAGTTTGCGGCAGAGACGCTTATCCCTGCACTGGATGACCTTGAAGAAAGGTTCGAAGCATTAAAGGATGATGAGCAGTTCAACAAGGAACTCCAGCACCTTTTCAAAGCATATGCAGGCAGACCCACACCTATGTATAAAGCTGAGAATCTCTCAGAGAAATACGGATGTGAGATATATCTAAAGCGTGAAGACCTGATGCATACAGGTGCTCACAAGCTGAACAATACTTTGGGGCAGGCACTGCTGACTAAATATATGGGTAAGAAACGTGTCATAGCTGAAACAGGTGCAGGTCAGCATGGTGTTGCCTCTGCAACCGTTGCGGCTCTGTTCGGTATGGAATGTACTGTTTATATGGGGGCTGTCGATGTAAAGAGGCAAGAGCCTAATGTTAAGCGTATGGAGCTTCTCGGAGCGAAAGTCGTTCCTGTTACCGAAGGGCAGGGGACGTTGAAAGAGGCGACTAATGCCGCCATGCGTGAATGGGTTTCATGTGTTGAGGACACTCACTATATCATAGGCTCTATCGTTGGACCTTATCCTTTCCCAAAGATGGTATCTCACTTTCAGGCTGTGATAGGTGACGAGGCGAAAGAGCAGTGTGCAGAGCTTGGCATAACGCCTGATTGTGTTGTGGCGTGTGTTGGCGGCGGAAGCAATGCCATAGGGATATTCAGCGGATTTCTGGATCAGCATGTTGAAATATTCGGAGTAGAGGCAGGCGGAACATCAGATGAGGATTGTATGCATGCCAGAACCCTCGGAAAAGGGAAACCCGGGATATTGCACGGCTCATATACTTATCTGGTTCAGACACCTGAACATCAGATATCCGATGTTCATTCGATATCCGCAGGGCTTGACTATCCGGGGATAGGCCTGTTCACTCTATGCTGCACGATGTAGGCAGGGTAAAGTACGGGTATGTAAGGGATAATGAAGCTCTTAACGCTTTTAAAGAGTTATCGAGACACGAAGGGATTATACCTGCTCTGGAATCCAGCCATGCACTGGCTTATGTGCTGGAGAATAAAGAGAAGTTTGCAGGTAAGAAGGTTTTGGTTAATCTATCAGGGCGAGGGGATAAAGATATGGCGTCTATCCTCGAAAGGGGGCTGATATGAAAGGTTTTTATATTGTAGGCGGATACCCTGACAGGGCGAGATTCAGAGAGTGCCTCTTTGCGGTTGCAGAAAAGGGGTTCGAGTTTATAGAGATAGGCATTCCTTTCAGTGAACCTGTAGCCGATGGTCCTGTCATATCTGAAGCTATACACAAGGCTGTTGCGAACGGCGTTAATATAGAAGAGATCATGTCCGATGTGCGTGAGATGAAAGTGAAATATCCGTCTATTAAAGCTATCGTCATGACCTATGCGAACATAATAAATGGCTATGGTGAAAAAAGCTTTTACTAAAGACTTTGGAGATATTCTGGATGGTGTGATCATCCTGATGTCCCTACAAGGATGCATTTCTGGCTGCAGGAGCGTGGGCTGGAGATTCCTATAATTCCGTTTGTGACACCTATATCCAGACCGCACGACATAGAAGATTTAAAGGGTATCAAAACCCCTTTTATCTATTATATCAGCATAATGGGAGTGACAGGTTCGGATACTAAGAGCGGTGATGCGGATAATGGCGTTCTGGCAGGTGAGCTTACAGGAAATCCTGTTATTACGGGCTTCGGTATCAGAACACCGGAGGATGCACAAAATGCTCTCGACAGTACAGGCGGCTTTGTGATAGGTACGGAAGCGGTAAAAAGGCAGGATAATCCGTCAGAGTTTATAAAATATATAGAGCAGTTTGCGGGGCTGTAAGAGGCACATATGGAAAAGGTTCTTTGGTATGGCGGTCACGATATCTATCTGAAAGATATACTTAAATCAGAAGGTATATATGTATATGGAGAAAACGGAAATCGTTATGCTGACTTAGAATCGGGTGTCTGGGCACTTCCGCTTGGACACAATCACCCTGTAGTCGTCGATGCCATAAAGAAACAGGCAGAGAAATGCATACATACAGGCTACTGTTATTCAAGCATTGAGACTGAAACTGCATGTGATGCACTGCTGAAAACCGTCGGCTTCGAAGATGGTCAGGCAGTTTTGCTGACCTCAGGGTCTGAAGCTGTGGAGCTTGGAGTTCAGATTATCAGACACCTCACAGGTAAGAAATATCTGCTCACTATGTCTGATTCGTTTTTAGGGTCTTTCGGCTCTGCCGCGGAACTTGGCGATGATGAGTGGTATCTGTTCGACTGGTTCGGCTGCGGTGATCGACCTGAATGTAAATCAGACTGTAGCGGCTGTCCGATGTTTGAGGGGATACCGTTTAACGATATCGGAGGGTTCGTTTTCGAACCCGGAAGTTCAAGTGGTATGGTACGGTTTCCTCCTGATGTTTTGATTAAAAGTATCACTGGCAGAATAAAACAGACAGGCGGCTATATCCAGATTAATGAAATAACGACAGGCATGGGTCGCACAGGGAAGATGTACGGCTATATGCATTACGATATAACACCTGACATCGTTTCCGTTGGCAAAGGTGTGGGGAACGGATATCCGGTTAGCTCGCTGATGATGAATAATAAAACCGCTGAAACGTTTGCCGAAGAAGGTTTCAAAGTTGCTCAGTCTCATCAAAATGACCCGTTAGGTGCTGCCGTTGTGCTTGCAGTATTGAATGAGTTAAACGACGGTAACCTTGTTGAGCAGGCAAAAGAGAAGGGTTATTATTTAATTCAAAAAATTGAGAGATATAGACAGCAGGTTTATACAAGAGGTTCGCGGTCGGGGTCTAATGATAAGCATAACTTTTCAGGGGTTGTGTGATGATGATCTTAAGAGACTGCATTTTGAGCTTTTTTGAGGCTGGGTATATAATAGTAAAGCGTCCTAAACTCCCTGTGTTCAGACTTGATCCACCTCTTATCATAGACAAAAGCATACTGGAAGGTTTCGTTGTAGAACTCAGCAGGCTGTTGTCCGAAAGGGGTTAGTTAGCACACTTTGAGCAGATGCCGTATGTCGTAAGCTTGCAGTCTTGAATATCTATCCCTGCCAGCTCTTTGATTGAATTCAGAACCTGCATAGTATCAAATGTGATATCTTCGACATTACCGCAGTTTTTTGCATACGTGATGTATATGAGAATCAATGGTTATCTCATACATCGTCTTTCTGCCTTTAAGATTAACTTCAGAGATTATCCCTTTATCAACAAGAGAGTGCATGTTTTTTGTATATTGTCGCCAGCGAGAGCGACGGGATATCTACTTTCAGTTTATCATAGAGAGTTTCAATGTCGATATGTCCGGCCTTATTTATCTCCTTGCATATCAACAGGCGTTGTGCAGTAGCACGTAGTCCCTTTTCTCTAAGTCTGTTTTCTATGTTTATTATATTTTTCATATTTGGATAATATATAATAAGACTAATTTTGTCAACAAATAAAATATCACACAATGAAGAAAAAAAACGCTAATAGGTTAATCATTTCTAATTAAAGTATTTTTTAAATGATACTAATGTATTTTGGCATTATGAGCGAAGCGAAGAATCTTATGCCATTGAATAATCAACGGGTTCAGATCTTTCGGCTAAAGCCTCAGGATGACGATAAAATACTGCAACTGCGTTTCAAGAATAAAAAAAAGGCTAGAGTGTGACCCCTAGCCTTAGATATTAAGCGGTGGTTTTCTTCTTTCTGAAAAGGACAAACCAATGGAAACTCATTAGGTATGAGTAAATATAGTTACCTACTATAATAGCTGTAAACGTTGCTATGATAGTGGTCGCTGAGAACCATTCATATGAATCTGTCTCTTTAATATATTTATACATAGAAAAAGCAGGTACATAAGCGAAAAGGAATGGCCCAAGGTAAAGGAACTTCGCAAACTTAAACGCATTGAATGCCGTGAGCCACATATTCGCCTTGGCGATGGTTGCACCCGCAAAAGCAGCGATACACACCGGAGGCGTGATATTTGAGTCCTGAGACATGCCAAGTAAACGATCATGTGAGCCGCAACGGGAGATACCCCAAGCTCAACAAGCGATGGAACGGCAACAACAGCAGTAATAAGATAAGCCGCTGTAACAGGCACACCCATACCAAGCACAAGGGATGCAAGTGCGATTAACAGGATTGTGAGCCACAGTTTTCCTGCCGCAAGGTGTATAATGATTGAGCTGAATGTCAGTGTAAGTCCTGAGTATGTCAGCATAGATATAATAATACCAATAACGCCGACGGTCGCACCGATTTTAAGGCTCGATTCTGTTCCGCTCCTTGCTGCTTCGATAAACTTTTTTGACACTGAACTGCAGTTCTTTTCTCATGGCTGCAAAACCTAGTGCCGCAAGTGTTGAAACTATAGCTGAAACCTCATTCACAGATGCAAACGGGCTTATTGAGTCTATAAACAAAATACTGACAATCACAACAGTGAAGACTGCGATTGCCTTTGAGCCTTTTGTCCATGTTATGACAAGGCAGGATAGCATACCTGCAACAGCCGAATATCCCGGGGAACGTCCGGTCACCATAAGGATTGTAATGAGGACTAGGGGCATTATAAAATGCCAGCCCTCTTTGAAAATCTTCATAGGGCTTTCGGCAGATTTTTTCACCTTTGATATTGTGCAGTTTGGCTTCGAAGTGAACCATTACAAAAAACGCTGAAGAAATACATCAACGCAGGAAAAAATAGCAATAATCATGATGGTGTTATACGGAATCTCCGTAAGCTCCGCCATGATGAAACCGCCTGCACCCATAATAGGCGGCATAAACATACCACCGATAGATGCCGCAGGTTCTACAGCCCCCGCAACGTGAGGTTTGAAACCGGCTCTCTTCATAAGAGGGATGGTGAAAGCTCCTGTTGATACAGTGTTGGCGATAGCTGAGCCGGATATAGAACCGAATATAGCACTGGCTATAACGGCAACCTTTGCAGGACCACCTGTCTTATGACCGACAGCAGCAAGAGGCAGGTCTATGAAAAACTTCTGAGCTCCGGATTTCTCCAGAAAAGCACCAAATAGTACAAACAGAAGCACGTATGTAGCAAGAACGTTAGCCATAATACCAAAAACACCGTCGTTAGTGAGGAAAATAGCCACAGAGATAGTGTCCAGAAAGCCGCCTCCTGAATGCTGGAAAAGCTCAGGCATGTATTCTCCGAAAACTCCGTAAATTATCATGAGGCCGCCAATGATGACAAAAAACGCCGCCAACGGCACGTCTGGCAATTTCTATACCCATAAGGACACCAATAACAGACATCCACTGATCCATAAGGTTTTCCGCTCCGGCTCTATAGTTAATATCCACGAAATAGATCATAAAATATAAAACAGGAACAACTGATGCGACGATTAATATATAGTCAAGGATTCTAAGCCATTTATTTTTTGATTTATAAATAAGTAATACGAGCAGGTATGTTATGAATACATATATACCTCTGTGAAGTTCGGTTGATGCAGGTTGGATTAGTGCAGAGTATGAGTAGAAAAGCACTAAAAATACTGATGCGATATCGAATATGATTTTTTTCAAATTTTTTTTCAGATCAGCGTACACGTGATCACTCCTTAAAATAATAAAAAAGCGGCAGGGGTTAATACCTACCGCTTTATAAATTTTTTTTCAATTAAAAAACAGGTTTACTTAAGTACGCCCATCTCTTTCCAGAATTTTTCAGCACCCGGGTGAAGCTTAAGCTTAGCAGTACCTTTTGTACCGCCGGCAACGCTCATCTGCTTGGCTGTTTTCTTGATAGTAATGAGGTAAGCGAGACCTTCCTGGCTGTATACAGACTTAATCATGTTGTAAACAACATCTTCAGGTACTTTTTCGTTTGCAATCCAGAGAGCTGAGTCCTGGAAGGACTTAACGTCAGCAGACTGACCTTTGTAAGTGTTAGCAGGAATGTCAAGAGCACTGTAGAATGGATATGTTTCGAATACGCCATTACTTTCAGCATCGGAATATACATCAATAAGCTTGATAGAGTTCTGCTGAGCAGCCTGAATAACAGCAGCTGTAGGGAAACCTGCGAATACCCAGAAAGCGTCAAGCTGCTTGTTAGAGAAAGCAGCAGCAGCGTTGTTGTAACCGAGGAACTGTGGGTCCATCTTGTCCCAAACGCCCATGCCTCTGAAGAAACGCTCAGCGTTTGCAGCAGCACCTGAACCACCTTTACCAACGCCTACTCTTTTACCGGCGAGGTCTTTAGCAGAGTTGATGTTTGAGTCGGCTCTTACGATAAGCTGAGCAGGCGCACCGTAGAGATAACCAACAGCTCTAGCACCTTCGTACTTAGTTGAGTCTTTCGGAGAGAGTTTGCCGACTGATGCAAGATATGTGTCACCGGCGTAAGCAATACCAAAGTCAGCCTTGCCTGAAGAAACCACTCTTACGTTAAAAGTAGAACCTGCAGTTGCAGAGACATTTACTTTGTTCATTCCGAGAAGTTTTTTGTCGTTTGTCCACTGGCTGATACCTGAAGCGAAATACTGGAAAGTACCGCCTGAAGGTCCACCGGAAAACTTATAAACTTTTGCCTCTGATGAAGCAGGAAATGCCACTAGAACTGCCGTAACAGCGAAAACTGCAGCAAGGGTCATGATAAATCTTTTCATAGAATAATCCTCCTTGTATGTGTATCTATAATTTTTTACCATGGCTGATTAAATAATACAAGATTATTTTTTGCATACATCGTGATATATGTATAATCGGATATATGCTTCTAAACCTATGCTGTAGCGAGATAAAAAATATATAAAATAAATCTATTAATCGCTTGTCTAGGTTGTCTCGATATATTTTTTTTAAAATTGATGTTTACTATTGCAGAACTTTACGCACTACAAATACAGAACATTTTGCCTTCCTCACAACCTTTTCCGTTGTACTTCCGAAGAAGAAACCCTCCAGAGCGTTCTTCCCTTTAGAGGAGATAACGATTAGGTCTACTTTGAGCTGTTCAGAGAGTTTTAGTATTTCGTCATAAGGAGTTCCGACACACTCATGTACTTCAAAATTGATATCTTTCCCTGTGAGGTATTGTTCGATTTTGTTATCCATAAGGGTTTTGTTATATTCGGCGAGGTGTTTTTTTAACTTCATCTAATTTCTCGTCATCTAAGAAGAACATAGGCATATGGTCAGCATCTTGAGTGGTCACGTGGACGAGGTGGATTTTCGAATTAAACTGTTCTGCCAAAACAACAGCCTGTTCCAGTGCACGTTCAGAAGGTTCGGAAAAATCTGTAGGGACAAGTATCTCTTTAGGGGTAAACATAAATTGCCTCCGAGCATCATATTTATTAAAGTATACACCCTAAAAAATATCGGCGTGCCACAAAATAAGCTATTATGTTTTATTTTAGGAGGATGAAGTCTTTCGTGAGGTTTGAAGCTCCGGGAAATCCGTTAACAAAGGTCTCTTTACAATGGAGCATAACCCTTTCGTGTCCGCCGTCACCATATACAAAATCACCGACTATGGGGTGTCCCAAGTGTGCCAGATAGGCTCTCAGCTGGTGTCTGGCAGCCATTGCCATCTCCGCCTGCACGAGGGTGAAGCCGTCTTTGAATTCAAGGGGCGTAAATTTTGTCCTGTAACCACCTGACCGGTCAAGAACTTTCACTTTTTTTTCTTTTTTGTCGGCATCTATGAGGTTATCAATTGTTACTGTGTCTTTCATTTCGCCGTGTACGTATGCGAGATAAACTTTCCTTGTTTCGAATACGTAAAAAATCTTCCCTCACGGCACAGATTATCCCGTCGGTGGTGTAGTCCAGACGTGAGATGAAGTTAAAATCCTGAGAGAACTGATGTAAAACATCCTGCATCGTCAGAGGATCGTCAGGTTTTTTGAAGATCGGTATGCATAAAGGCCGGTTTGTCGAAATAGACGAGGTTTTCAAATTCCGTTACTATAAAATCTTCGGGATTGCATACGGGTCTTTCAAAGTCTTTAGCAAGGGAAAGACTGCCTGATTCTATCTCTTCATCTTTTTTTGACGATACTTCCGTTCAGGCTTACAAGCCCTTCTTTGATATATTTTTTTTGCTAACCTTACGGAAAAGCCGTAGTGGTCAGAGAGCACTTTAGATATTTTCATTCTTTTTAATCTCACATGTTTTAGTTTTTTGCAACAGCCAAAGAATGTGATATAAGAAGTTATGTATGAATACAGATACGGCGGACTAGCCGACAAAAACACTTGAATTTTTAAACGAACAAGGCATTTATCCCATTGAAGAAGACTTTAAAGGTGAGGGTAAATGCTGGATAGTATATTATGACGAGACACTTGCGGATCAGATAGACGAGGATTACATCAGCAGAACAAAAAAAATAGAGGACACAGGCTGGGATGAGAAATGGAAGGAGTTTATCAAGCCGGGGTTTCTGACTGACAGTATCAGATACGAATTTGATCCGAAACTGCCGTCTGATGAAAATACCATCCTTATAAATCCGTCCATGGCATTCGGTACGGGTACTCATCCGACAACAAGATGTGCGGCCGCACTGCTGGAAGGCATATGCGACGGAAAGACCGTTGTGGATGTCGGATGCGGCAGTGGAATCCTTGCCATAGCGGCGGCAAAAAGAGGGGGGAAAGATATCTACGCATTCGATATAGACCCTGTTGCCATGGTGAATGTAAGGGAGAATCTTAAACTGAATAATATTTCAAATATAAAAGCATGGGCAGGCGGTATAGAGAGTTATAAGGGTTACGTGGATGTGCTGGTAGCCAATATCATCACGAGTGTGCTTACGGTTATCCATCCGCACGTTCTTGAACTGAAACCTGAATATATAGTCTATTCCGGTATATTGGATAGCGAATATGATCAGTTCCTTGCCTCTATAGATCTGAATGACTATAGAGTTGTCGATACGAAACAACTTGATGAGTGGAGAGGAGTTTTACTCAAATGTCAGTAACAGCGGTTATAGGCGATGTGCACGGGTGTATACGCACCCTTGATAAGCTGATAAACGAAATAGAAAAAACGAAACAGTAACGTCAGTTATCTATCATTGGGGGATATCATAGACAGAGGTCCCGGGATATGTGACGTTATGCGTTTGTTTAAAGGGCTTCAGGACGAAGGAAGGCTGGAGCTGATACGAGGGAATCATGAGGATGTGCTCATCGATTTCGCCGAAGAGACGAAAGAGTATGACTATTCAAACTGGCTGATGTACGGAGGTCGTGAGACTCTGTCCTGTATTTCGGGAGTGGTGTGCAGACAGCCTGTGAGTGAAATAGATATTCAGGATTATAAGCCGCACATAGAGCCATATTATGATTTCTTAAAGACGGCTGAGTTTAAGATAGGTAAAGAGTACCGAAACAATAAATTCATGTTCTCTCATGCAGGAATAGGTCCATCCAGAGGGCTTTCCTATATGGTTTACGAGTTTCAGATGAGAGAGAATTATATCTTTATGTGGTCACGTGATACTTGGCGTTCGAAAGAGCAGTATTTTGGCTATACAATGGTACACGGACACACACCTACCAAAGAGATTGAGGTGCATAACGACCCTCATAAGCCGTTTGTGAACAGGAATGACCGTGGCGAGATAGTGAGTGTTGCCGTTGATACAGGCTGTATCTACGGGTATTCTTTGTCGGCGATGATCATAGATGAGTCGGGGGGATTTCGACTTTATCAGTGAGAGGAATGCAGAGTGAAAAGGATATTTTATACTGAAGAGCTTTCGGATTATTTCACCATTGACGGGGAATATTTTCATTATCTAAAGAATGTTGTCAGAGCAAAGGTCGGTGATGTAGTAGGGGTTTTGACTGGAACTCATTTTGCCGAATGCTGCATAGAGCAGATGGAGAAGCGTTCCGCCGAGTTCAAAGTTTTGACTAAGCGACCTATACAGAAGCATGACTATCAGCTTAAGGTCTATCAGTGCCTGCTTAAACGTGAATACATGGACTTTGCCGTTGAGAAATATACAGAGCTGGGTGCTACAGAGATAGTCCCTGTGATATCTGCCAGAAGCCTCACTGAGCTTAAAGACAAGACGAAGCAGAGGTATAGTGATATATCTATGAAGGCTGTTTTGCAGTCCGAGAATGAGCAGATGCCTTGTATTTCAGATGCCGTGAGTATAAATGATCTCTCAGCAGATATGGAGAGCAACATCGTCTTTTATGAAAGGTGTACGGATGGCGGACAGATTAAGCCTGCACTGAGCATGAGCATGGTTGTCGGTCCTGAGGGCGGATTTACCGATGATGAATACGAGATGCTTGTAACAAAAGGATTTCAGCCGATCAAACCTATAAAGCAGATTTTAAAAGCGGAGACGGCATCTGTTGTTTTTACAGGCTACATCCGCATTTTGCAGGAGAACCTCTGAAATGTTCAGTGACGAGGATAGCAGATATATGCTGGAGGCCATTGAAGAGGCAAAGGGGGCGGCAGAAGTCGGCGAAGTCCCGATAGGTGCTGTTGTGGTCTGCAACGGCGAGATCATAGGGCGTGGGTCTAACAGGAAGAATACTGGGAAATCTGCACTTAAACATGCAGAGATCATTGCCATTGAGGATGCTTCCTCTAAGATAGGCGACTGGCGGCTTGACGAATGCTCGTTGTATGTAACACTTGAACCGTGCCTGATGTGTGCTGGGGCGATCATTCATGCTAGGGTTCGCAATGTTATTTTCGGAACGACAGAGCCAAAATTCGGTGGAGTTGTCACATTAGCCAAAACATTCGACATTGAAGGTCTCAACCATAGGGTTAATTACAAGGGTGGACTGTTTGCAGATGAGATCTCTGCAATGATGAAAGCATTCTTTAAAGATATCAGATCAAAAAAAACAATCTCAGGAGTAGGGGACATCCTCTCTGAAACTGGCAAGAAACTCTGAGATTACAAGCTGATCGTATTCCTGAATATCGGTGTACTTGAAAGCGATAAATCTCTTTTTTTTCATGGAAACGCTCTTCGTCAGGGTCTATACGCCAAACCATAGCTTTAGCATATATCAGGTCTTTCCCATCGACTAAGGGTAACTCAAGCTGACACTCGTATTCTTCATACATTTCAAGGGTTTTTTGATGTCCTGACCTGTAAACCGCCGATGCTGATATCGATCATTTCGGTAAACTCAAACTGGTCTTGTTTTTTAAGGTAAATCTTAATAGGAACAGCACTATAACGTTTGAATCGTCTGCGTTCAGCAATTAATATTTCCATATCTGACCTCATGATAAATATTGATGTCAGTATAGCTGCAGCAAATGATATTTTTGATAAGTTTATGTCAGATTAATTAAAGCTTCCTGCATCTACATAAAGAAATGCGGGTCGCGGTCTGTCTTCATCCGCAAGGTGGTCTTTGTATTATCTTTTAGTATTGCCGAGGCTATGTGGATGAGTCTTGTCAGCTCGTTGTTGTTTGGTGATTTTATTATGATGGCATACCTGAAGCGATTCTGAATTTTATATATAGGTGCTTGGGAAGGATAAAATACTTCTGCATTTTCCGCTCTTTCCTGAAGTATGTCATAAACCATGAATGAGGCATCTTTCACCGTATCCTCGTTGGTGTGGGATAAGGTTATGCGGCACATCTTATAAAACGGCGGATAGTTGAACATCTGCCTACGCTGCATCTCTTTCTCGTAGAATGACGTGTCCAGACAATCTAGCCTGCTGAAAAGATCCAGCTCAGGAACATTCGTCTGGATGATCACTTTACCTTTCTTCTCTGCCCGTCCTGCACGGCCTGCGAGCTGGAGCAATAGCTGATATGCCCGTTCATTCGCCCTGAAGTCAGGCAGTGTGAACATATTATCAATATTGATGATACCTGCGAGGGTTACATTACTGAAATCCAGCCCCTTTGCCACAAGCTGAGTTCCTGCCATGATGGAGTATTCGCCCGTTTCAAAAGATTTCAGCATTTCAGACAGTTTTTTATATGTTTTTACATTCTCTGTGTCCAGCCTGAGTATTTGTTTCTCGAAAACAGACTCAAGCACCTCTGCGGCCTTCTCAGTACCCACGCCATAGTCTGCTATGTCGTCGCTTCCGCAATGATGGCATTTCGGTCTGTGGACTTCCTGTGCACAGTAATTGCACTTGCAGACGGATGAGGACTTGTAGTAGGTGATGGCAACCGAGCAGTTCGAGCAGTTGAGTATGTTGCCGCATTTACGGCAGTATAGTGTGTGTGAGTAGCCTTTGCGGTTGATGAGCAGGATAACCTGTTCTTTGTTTTGTATCGCTTCATATATAGCGTCATACAGCCTTTGAGAGAGCACTCCGCCGATAGGCTCGACACTTTTCATATCCACTATCTCTATATCGGGCATATCCGCATCAGGTCTGCACGGGATAGAGTGATAAACATATCTGCCGGTCTGTGCGTTATGCCAGCTTTCAAGGGATGGTGTCGCACTGGAAAGGATAACGGGTATATTCAGTATTTTGCCGTATAAAACAGCCATGTCTCTTAGCTGATATGACGGAATCTCTTCCTGCTTGTAGCTGCTTTCGTGCTCTTCATCCACGATTATCATGCCTATCTCTGCGGCAGGGACAAAAAGGGCACTTCTGGCACCAAGCATCATACGCATACTTCCGTTTACAAACGACCAGAAAGCCTCTTTACGCTTCTTAGGTGTCTTTTTTTGCTATGGTATGACCTTACCTCGAAGCCTATCCTCTTGGAGAGTCTGTCCTCCATCTGAGGTGTCAGGGATATCTCAGGGACAAGATACAGAACCTGCTTACCGGATGCGATGACCTTTGTCGCAAGTTCCACAAAAATCTCGGTCTTTCCGCTCCCCGTAACTCCGTGAACAAGATGAGTGGAGAAACCCTTATCCAGAATCTTATAGATATTTTCATAAACGGGGATCTGTGCTTCATTGAGTGTCAGCTCCTGTCTGGCGAAGCTTTTGACTTCAGGTTCGAGCCTTTCACTGGCGTATATCTGTTCAGATATGACACCTTTCAGCACTCCGCCCAGTGGGGCACAATAGTATTCGGATATCTTAGTCAGAAGGTTCAGGTAATCTTCATGAAATGTAGGTATTGTGTCTAATACTGTATTGATCGGGCGATATTTGATCTTAGGGTCGGGGGGGCAGTATTTTCACGCAGGATAATACCTGTGAGAGTCCGCCTGCCCAAAGGGACTGAAGCTCTCAGCCCTGTCTGTAGTTCACTTTCAGAAATATAGGTGTATATCCCCCCTGTGGGGACAGGGAGGAGAACATCGTAATATTTCATCTGTTAAGGACTTTATCCTTAAGCTCCCGTTTCAGGATTTTGCCAGTCGCAGTCATAGGGAGATCAGACTCCACATAGATATGCTTAGGCAGTTTATAGTTAGCAAGGTGCTCTTTGAGATAAGCTTTCATAGTCTTCTCGTTGATAACAGCACCCTCTTTAGGTTTAATGTATGCCACAGGTATTTCACCGCTGGCTTTATCAGGCAGACCGATAACGGCAGCAGCTTCCACATCTTCATGTTTATGAAGCACTTCCTCAAGCTCTCTAGGATAGACATTCATCCCTTTGACGATAATGAGGTCTTTTTTTTGCGGTCTACGATATAAATGTATCCCTCTTCATCTAGCTTAGCCAGATCACCTGTGAAGAGCCATCCGTTTCGGAGTGTCTTTTCTGTGAGTTCAGGCATATTCCAGTACCCCTGCATGACGTTAGGACCTTTGACGATGAGCTCGCCGACTTCGCCTATAGGGAGTTCCTTCTCATTTTCATCAACGATACGCACCTCTATGTCTTTCAGTGCAGGACCGACCGAAAGAGGCTTCTGCATCTTCAGCTTGTTTGCTGAAACTACGGGGGGATGCCTCAGACAGTCCGTATCCCTCGATGATAGGTCTGTGGAACTTAGCCTTGAACTGCTCCAAGGTCTCCTCAGGAAGGGGAGCACCGCCGCTTACATGCAGACGGATAGGGTATAGATACTTTATAAAGAATTTCGGCATTTTCGATTTTATCAGGGCTATGTATACCTGCGGAACACCAAGGAAGAAAGTAGGGCGTTTATACAGGAGTATCTTTTTGAAAGTTTTCTTTTTTAAGGTCGTTTACACTCTCAAGGATGATGATGGATGAACCGACGTAAGTAGGCAGTACAACGCAGGTCATCATTGCATATGAGTGAAAAGCAGGGAGGAAAAGCAGAAACTTATCCTTTGGTGTCACTTTAAATCTTGCAAGGCAGCCCAATGCATTGGACAGCATATTATAGTGTGTGAGCATTGCACCTTTGGGGTGTCCTGTTGTCCCTGATGAATAGATAAATACTGCAAGATCATCGGCAGACATCTCTATGTCAGGGTTGGCACTGCTCATCTCTTTAGTTGCGACATTGATATTCTCGGATATAAAGCTTGTCTCGTGAAAAGCGAGTGTAGCTATGAGGTTTTCGCATTCATTGCCGATATCCGTGGCGACAGCGTCAAATGTCTGTGACGTAATGAACAGCTTTGAACCACTGTCATTGATCATATATGCCACTTCTTCCTGTTTAAGGAATGTGTTTACTGGGACAACTATCGCTCCTGCTTTCAGGATACCGAAGTATGCCATGAAAAACTGCGGACTGTTCTCCAGCATAATGCAGACTCTGTCACCTTTTACCACACCTTTGCTGATGAGGAGGGCGGCAACTCTGTTTGCACTCTCGTTTATCTCTCTGTAGGAATATTTCTCGTCATTGAAAAACAGGTAAGTCTTTCTGCCGTGCTTGCTTGCTTGTATCTGTAGGCACTCGTGAACCAGATCAATACTCATTTAGCCCTCCGGGGCGGACACCGAACTTGATAAGCCTTTCGAAAAGATCAGCAACAGGCAGACCCACAACATTGTCGTAGCAGCCGTCGATCTTTTCAACCATGAGGCTGCCTTTCCCTTGAATAGCGTATGCCCCTGCCTTGTCGAAAGGTTCATCAGTTTTGATGTACCACTTAATAAATTCGTCTGAGTAGTTTTTTAAAATACACGTCGGTAGTTCTATAAAATCTTTCACACACTGCGGCTCTCTTGTTTATTATCGCCACACCTGTGGTCACCTGATGTTTTTTTTGTTTCTGAGGAATTGAAGCATGTCGAAGATATCCTGCTCGCCTGTAGGTTTACCGAATACTCTCCCCTCGCATGAGACAACCGTATCTGCGGCAATGATAAAAGCTTCATCGTATAGGTTTGCTACATCATATCCTTTCATCGCAGCATTCTTAATGGTCAGATCGCCTATAGGGATATTTGAGGACATGTCCTCTTTAGCCTTTGATGTCACATACTGGAAGTTAAGTCCTATCTTAGTCATGAGCTCACGTCTTCTTGGTGAACCGCTCGCAAGTATTATCTTTTGTAAATGGAAGTGCATTCGCTAACTCCTGAGAAATTTCTTAATATTAATAACGTAATATACCCCGAAAGAGCACCTGTGAGCACTGACAACAGAGTAAAATATGGTAATAGGTTATAAATCGCATCTGATTTTATGTAAAGGTTTTTTACAACGAAGAACTGCACTGCAATATGCACAAAACCGCCAATAGAGCCCGTTGACAGAGGTGTTGTGTATTTTCTTGAGACGTAAATATAAAGAGCCATCGCAAGCGTTGCCGTCAGAGTCGCAGGGAGACTTATGGACATCTTTACTATCAGGTTGCCTGTCAGCAGCGGTACAAGAATGGACTTGGCTATAGCAACATATATGGCAGCAGGCAGGTCGATGATATACAGGCAGAGCATGATGCCCACGTTGGACAGACCTATGCGGACACCCGGGACGGGCAGGGCTATAAAGGTTTCAAAAAAAACACCGAGCGAGACTGTTAAAGCGGCAAAAAGACCTGTGAGGGCGAGCCTTTTACTATCTGGAGACTGCATCTATAGCCTCCTCTTCACACTCTATAACCAGAGCGTATTTATTCGGGACACAGGCGGATGTTTGTCCGCATTTATCAATCCAGTTTGACAGGATGCAAATCTTATTAGGGCAGTCGCTTTCAACAAACCTTGCCCCTTTTTTAGTCACTTCTATGACCACATCTCCGTCATCTAGCTTAATTATCTGGTCTTTAAGCTGGATTTCTTTCTTTTCACTGTCACTGATAAGGAAGAGTTTTTTTTAGTACCGTCGGGTGTGGATGTTATAAAAAAAAGCGGAATAAGTATAAGCAGAGATATTACTATAATATCCGGCTTAGTTATTTTCAAATTTTTTCCCATCCGCAAAGCTTAGTAGTTTCATTAGCTTCATTATATAGCAGAACAGGGGTTTGAAGCTCCAGACATTTTTTTTGCGACTTCGTCCTTTGACATCAGGAAGAATGCTGTGGCGAGACCGTCAGCATGTTCCACCGTATCGGCTATTACACTGACACTCCTGTGATAATAAGGGTTTTTGCCTGTGGTGGCATCGAAGATATGAAATATCCTGTCCCCTTCGCAGGATTTAAAGAATCTTTCATAATCGCCGCTTGTGGCTACTGCGGCATTTTCGATATTTATGATAGAGAGGAATTTATCGTTGTTGTCAGGGTGCTTAATTGCAACACGCCATTTGCGGTCGCCTTTTTTTTCCCAGTGCATAAAGGTCTCCGCCTGCATTGACCATAGCGGATTTTATCCCTTTATTTTTGATGAGGTCTGTGGCTTTGTCGACTATATAGCCTTTTGCATAGGCACTCATATCCATCTGGATATCATAGAGATTTTTTTATGTTTGCAGTGAGCTGTTCCAGCCTGGTATCGGAAGGTATACGGTAAGGTCCGTCGTGGAAACCATACTCTTTCGCAATTGTATAGGCAAATATGCTGAATCTTTCATCTGTCATTTCGGCATATTTGATTCCTGTCTCATAAAGATCGTTCATCATCCCTTCGAAACAGAACTGTTTATCCTCGTTTGCCTTGTCCGTAGCCGCCTTTATAGTGTTTTCCAGTTTGGTCATACGTCCTCTGACGTCAACGGATAGCTTCTTGTTCTTTTTTTGGAATTGTGAGGCTTACGAATGTTCCCATGCTGTAGAAACGTTCGGTGTGGAATTTCTCCTCTCCGCAACCTGTAATGGAGAGGGCTAAAACAATATAGAGAGCTGTGATGAGCAGTTTGGACATACATTATCTTCCGTTAAGCATTCAGTATAATAACCCGAACGCTGAATTATTTTTTTACCGCAGACAGGACAGTTTGTGTCTGAACTATCTTTAATGGAGACATTCCCAAGGTATACATAGTTCAAATATTTTTGAGCTATCCCCTTGAAGCTGATCAGTGTCTCTTCGGGGGTTACCTTCATGTCACTTTTATATTGTGGGAAATATCGTGATAAGTGAAGTGGAATTTCACAATCCACATGTGCAATATACCTGCACATCTCTTCGAATATTTCGGGGTCATCGTTCAGACTAGGGATGAGCAGATTTGTCAGTTCTATGTGTATGCCTGATTTCGACATGGTTTCGATAGTGTTAAGGGTTGTCTGAAGGAAACCGCCTTCATTTTTATAAAACTCTTCGGTAAAGCCTTTCAGGTCGATATTTGTCGCATTTATATACGGCAGGAGCTCAGAGAGAGGCTCAGGGTTTATCTGTCCGTTAGTAACCAGAACGTTTGCAAGCCCTGCTTCTTTGAAGACTTTGGCACAGTCGTAAACGAACTCGTACCAGACTATAGGCTCGTTATAAGTGTAGGCTATACCTATGCTGTTATTGTTATTAGATAATTTGAGAAGTTTATCAGGGACTGTCGATTGTCTGCCTGTCTCTTTGGTGCTTATCTCCCAGTTCTGGCAATGTCTGCATTTCATGTTACAGCCGTTACTGCCTATTGATAAAATATCTTTGCCGGGATGAAAATGATAAAGAGGTTTTTTTTCTATGGGGTCGAATGATGCCGAACACATCTGTCCGTATGCAGTTTGCTGGAGCATGCCGTCAATATTTTTGCGTATCAGGCATAGACCGCTTTTGGAATTACCTATTACACAGTTGTGAGGACAAAGCAGGCATTGTACTTTGTCGTCATCCAGTTTTTTTTCCAGTGCTTTGCCAGCACGCCCATATTTTATTTTTTCCCGAGCCACCATATAGTCAGCTAAAAAAGTCGAGTGCGGCTCTGTATTCGTTATCCTCGAACAATTCAAGAGATTGTTTAGCTTCTTTTATATATTTATCCACCACAAGCTCAGATTTGGCTTTGATGTCGTATCTGTGCATAAGCTCGAGTATGTAATTAAGGTTTTCTTCCGTGGCACGTTCATCCACGATGATGTCACGAACTCTTTTACACTCGCTCTCTGTGGCATTTTCAAGCAGGGTAATAACAGGGAGGGTTATCTTACCTTCGTTCAGGTCTGTTCCCGGTTTTTTTACCTGTTTTTTCTGGGTCGCCGAGATAATCAAGGATATCGTCAGCCATCTGGAACGCTATGCCGAGAGTACGACCGAATGTTGCAAGAGCTTTCTGTTTCTCTGCGGAGACACCGCCCAGAATAGCTCCTATTTCGCAGCAGCTCGAAAAGAGTACGGCAGTTTTAGAGTTTATGATTTTGAGGTAATCATCCATGGTTATTTTAACGTCTGCTGTTTTGATAAGCTGAAAAAACTTCACCTTCACTCATCGTCGCAGCCGCCACAGCCAGAATCATCTGTATGTCGCAATTACCGTCTTTAACCAGATTCATAAAGGCTCTGGAATATAAGAAATCACCGCATAAAACTGTGATGTCATTACCGAAAATATTATTAGCACTCTTTTTTTCCACGTCTGTAAAGAGCACCGTCTATAACGTCGTCATGGAGCAGGGTGGCTGTGTGGATGTATTCTACGACACCCGACAGCTTGATCGATCTGTCACCGTCATAGCCGCACATGAGAGCAGAGAGGATCATAAAAAAAACAGGTCTCAGTCTCTTTCCGCCGCTTTCGAAAACATAAGAGGCAACTTTATTGACCATCTCGACATCGGAATCAAGGTTATCCAAAAGGTTTTGCTCTACAGCTTCACGTTCTTTAGCGACAAGGGTTAGCACATCATTTATGTCCATCAGGCACTCACTCCAAAACTAATGATTGTTGAAATCCAAAAACAGGTATATTTTTTAGTTACAAAGTTATTCAAACACATGTAGAATATACGATATTAAATCTAGTGTAAAGCGAAAGGTAAATATTTGAGCTATAGAGGTCTTGAAGACACAAATCTTACATATTATAAGCTGATGGACGGGCTTGGGATTAAATCAGGCGGTAAGATTTGCGATACATCATTTAACGAATTTGTTACAGCAAAATATCTGGCTGAAAAAAGCTCTGTTCGATACGGTATACGCCATGACAGAAAGCCGTATGATTGTGCAGGAGAGGATAGAACCTGTCCGATGCGGCCCTATGATCGCTCAGCACATACGCAAACTGAGAGTCGATGCCCATATATGCCTTGGCGGCACATTTAACTATGTGCCTGTTTATGACGTTATACATGCTCTGCACAGTTCTATGAACGTCGGCGGCAGGCTTATTGTTGCAGTATATCCGAATATATATGATTCGCAGGGTCGGGATGTTTTGATGATGCTGTCCCACCATGCACAATTGCCCATCAAGGATAAGCTTACCAGATGGTCAACGACTATCAGTAACTCTATAACAAACCTGTTCGTGAATATCAAAACAGAAGAGGTTATCGCAGATTCAGATGTAGGGGAGATTGTTACGCTTTTTTTCCAGTGAACACTACAAAAAAACAACTATTTAAGAATAACAGCGAGTTTGAAAAGTTTTTTCAAGCCGCTTAGCACAGAGCAAAAAATACTATATGTCATGGAACGTATTAAAGGGGTTGAGATTATGAACATACCATTTAACACTACAAACGCACCTTCTGCCATCGGGCCGTATTCACAAGCTATTATGACATCAGGGAATATGCTTTTCGTTTCGGGTCAGATACCGCTTGTCCCCGAGACCATGGAAATAGTCGAAGGCGGCATAAAAGAGCAGACAAGGCAATCACTGAAAAATTTAATCTATATCGTAGAAGACGCAGGCTACACTAAGCAGAATATCGCAAAAGTGACTATATTTATCAAAAATATGGATGATTTCGCTACAATTAATGAGATATATGCAGGTTTTATGGGTGATCACAGACCTGCGAGAGCTGTTGTGGAAGTCTCAAGGCTGCCAAAGGATGTTCTTGTGGAGATGGACTGCATCTGCTCTAAGTAATATTACATATCCTTTAACTGTATCGAACAAATTTGGTCTATGTTAGCGTAAACAGAGGCTGAATATGGAACTTATACACGATATAACAGGGTCTATATCCACTTTTACGGCGTATGTGCTGGGGTTTTCAGGCATCTTGGTCTATATGTTTATGCATGTAAAAAAAATGGCTGCCCCTTGATCGCAAACTATTAGTAAAGCTCCATCTTCTCGCAGGATTAGTTCTTGTGCCGATGCTGACGATACACTATTTCACCACGGACAAATCAAATATTTACGTTATTATAGCAGTATCGGGATATGCCTTGATGTTTCTTGCAGGGGCTATGCTCAGGATAAAGAAGATTAAATCTTTGTATTTCAAAAAAGATTGTCATGATGAAAGTTGCCGTACTTGCCGTAGTAGTCGTAATGACTCTTGTCGGTCACAATATTTTTTGAAAAAAGAGCACAAAGGGAAAGAGCACCACTCAGAAGAACACAGCTATTTAACCATAAAATAATTCATTAGCTTCCTCAAATCTCAAAGTCTGCTGTCAGATAATTCATTATTAGTGTTTATTGCAACTATTGTTTTTCATTGGTAAGATAAGCATTATTTAATCGAGGTTTTGATATGCGGGCTTATAATTTTTTTCTTACTCTTAATTTCCATGATGTTTCTGTTCTCCTGTATGGATGCCGGCAGTTCAGATGTTAAAGCAGATACCGACCCGTCGGGCATTTGGATAGGTCATCAGTCTATTATTAATGTTGATGCATATGACATGAAAACCATTATCCACGACGGAAAAATTCTTGGTATATCTGAAGATGCAGGTGTGCTTTTTTTCAGGTACTTATGAGATGTCGGAAGGGAAATATCTCATCTCTAACGGGCATGAAGATTCTGAAACAACCTATAAACTATACGACATGTATAACAACGGAAATGCATTTACTAGAGGGGTTGTTGCTGTTGATGTCACTGAGAAGACAAGCTTCACAGGAAGTTTTTCCAACGAGAATCAACAGGAAGGCGAGGTGTTTTCCTACTACTCAAGTCTTTACGATAAGAGCTCTTCAATCGGCTACATAGACGGCAGCTGGTCGAACAATGTATTAAATCTGACCATAGGCATGGACGGAGTGGTCAATGGAGTTCTGAATAGCTGTGATATTACAGGGACTGTTGCAATACCTGATGCAGACAAAAATCTGTATAATTTCGACTATACACTTTCTAATTGTGCCAATAGCGGTGAATACGAAGGCTTTGGAATGATATCCCTACTCGATGGAGACCCATATTTCACTGTGATATCAGGGAATGATAACAGAATGGAGTTTTTTTGGTTTCGAGCTTGACGCTACTCCTGCTGTTTTTTGTTTCAAGCAATATCCCAAGTGTTAGTGATAGATCTTCAGGACTTAGAATAAATAGCAAACAAGTGCACAACACTGCTATGACCGGTGGTAATTATGATGGTCAGGATTTTCAGAGTGACTATTTTTTCTCATGTTGATATGAGTGATGCAAGTTTTGTTGGTGCTAATTTTGAAAATGCATACATCCATTTGGCTTGTACTACGTTAGATTCTACACCTAATTTTAGAGCTCACAATTCCAACTTTAGTAATACAAATTTTAAGAACTCTGAACTAGATTTAATTTCAATGGGTATTCTATTGAAAAGAGTGGGTGACCAAGTACCTTTTTTCTCTTATATTTGAAGATCCTAAATCAATTAAAGATTCTAATTTTAGCAATGCCGATTTTACCGGTTCTATAATATATTTGGATGCTGAAGACTCAAATTTTAAGAATGCTAAATTTAATAATTCTATTCTGTCTGGTTATGTTGAGAGTATAGATTTTACAGGAGCTGATTTCACTGACTCTATATTTTCAATGAAAGCTCAGTATTCAGATTTTGTAAATGCTGACTTTAGAGGGTCATCTTTTGGTGTGAATCCAAATATAACTTATGCATTTGAAGTAATTAATAGTATAGAGTTTTCAGATCTGACTGGTGCAAACTTTGAAGGTACTGATTGGGAAAAAATTAGATATTGAAACTAGTAGCTTAAGGTATGCTAACCTGAAGGATGTTAAAAAATATTCGTGTGGTTAAAATTCCTTTATATGCAAATTATTTAGGTAATGCGTGGTGGACAGACGGAAGCCGTTGTGCAGTTACTTCTATTGGGGTGTGCTTGCCTAAACTCTTTGAGAATGGACTAACTTACGAACAATACAGAGCAGGTAAATCTGATCTTGAAGCGGATGCCGAGCTTATAAAAATTGGTGCAAAAGATTTCGCTGATAGTGGTGTGACAATAGTTAAAAGTGTTTGGAAATCAATCTTTTAGTAATAAAAAAAATAGGGCGGTTTTTTATGCCGCCCATTCTTTGAAATTTAGTGTGTTTTAATTTTCCCAATCGAGGAGACGCTGCTCGCCCTCCAGTTTCTGTATCTCTGTAATATCCTGACTTACTTCTATAGTACCTTTATAGACTCCGTTTTTGTCACGCAGAGCATAATAGTTTATCATTATCACCTTGCCCCTCATGCGTATCCAGAACTTTGCATCGTCCTTTGCTCCGCTCTTGAAGGCCTCCACTATCTTATTTACGATATCGACACTGTCTGACGGATGGCAGTTCTGCACCTTTCTGCCGATGATTGCAGGGGAGCGGGTGAAGAACCTGTCTTTGGGGTTGGAGAAATATCTCACTTCATCGTTTTCATCCACGAAAGTAATATCCACAGGCAGGTGGTTCATCATAGTGACTATCTGAGAGACTGTCAGTTCGCCTGTACCACCCATAGATACAACGTCGCCCGACAGCTCTTCAATGGCTACAGGTTTATCAATATGTGGAGTATCTATAAGGCAGAAGCCTATCTCGGCAAAGTGCGGCAGCATCTCTTTAGAGTCCTCACCGTGAAGGGTTGCCGATGCCGCAGGGAGTATGACAAGGTTTTCTTTATAAGCCATTCTCATCATAAGCATAAACAGATGACCTATCACCTGATGATGCTCGATCTCTATCTCATCACAGCCTTCCAGCATTCCGTTTAGCTCTTTGATTGTCGCTCTGATCTCGTCGTTGACTGCCCATATCACGGTCAGAGGTTTGGCAAAGTCCCACTTTTTTTTCCAGATACGGAAAGAGCACATTTTCGGTTTTTAGGTAGTGAGGCTCGAACTTAGCGAGGGTTTTAAAATCTGCCTTCAGTTCATCCAGCACTTTTGCGTATTCAGCCTCACCCGGCTCAAGGGTGCTTATCTCTCTGATGTTGTCTTTCATATTGTTCATATGAGTCGTGAGGGCATTATTCTCCTGAATGAGATAATACAGTGCTGTCCCTTCGGCAGGCTCGTCCCAGTCGAACTCTTTCAGTATAGGTATGATGATGTTGAATATCTTTTCTACCTGACCTGTTATCTGTTCGGTGGTGTAGCCCTCGGACAGCAGTCTGTCACCCATCAGAAGAACGTCAAGAGGGGTGAGTGCGTCAAGCTTATGCTTATAAGTGTCCCAAAGCTCGCGTCCGTCTCTTTTTTTCTATATACCCTTTATACATTTCATATAAAGCTTGAACTCTTTCAGAAGAACCATTGATAAATTCACTCATACCGACACTCCATCTTTTTTTTATATAATAGACTATAGCATGAATAATTTGGTTTGATTTAACTCAAATTTATTGTCAGAGAGTTTTTTAATTTTTTTTCAGCACCTTCTAAACAGATAGTGTTGAGAAAATAAAAAATAACGGAGTAATCTAATAAAGGCCTATACACAAGGCAAATAAAAAACTGAACGTTAAAAGATTCAGTTGGAGGAAATCAAATGATGTCGAAAAGAATTTTATTGTTGGTGCTAGTCGTCCTTCTTTCAGTTTCAACCAGTGCTTTTGCAGACGAAAGAGTGAAGAAGATGCAGTTTATTGTTACTTCCCCTGATGCACAGACTCAGATGATGGCGATGGTTCTGTCAATGCAGTCTATGAAAAAAGGGTGCAGATGTAAGTATTGTTCTTTGTGGCCCCGGCGGCGATATCGCTGTTAAAGGCAGCCAAGAGACAGTTTTTTATGCCTATTAAAAAAGTCTCCTCAGATGCTTCTGAAAGCTATGATCTCTCAAGGTGTTGAAGTACAGGTCTGCCCATTATACCTGCCTGCCAAAGGTCTCAAGATGGATGCATTGGTAGAGGGTGTAACTCAGGCTAAACCTCCTGTAGTTGCAGGCGAGATGGTCAAAGAGTATACCGAAGTAGTTACATTCTAAATTAAATTAACAGCGTCTGTGCTCAGTTTAATAAGCTGAGTGCAGATGCTCCCTTTTCCCTACATCCGTTTCCGTTAACAATCACGATTATAAATATACAACATAAAGTAGGCATCTCATTCTGAACGAGGTGAATAGTCTGACGGCGAAGGCCTTGGGAAGACTGAGATATTTTTTCTCAAAAAAAATCCCCAACCTTGCTGTCAAAATTGGGGATTTGATTATTGTACTTTTAAGAGTTTTGAGTGTTATTTGCCTTCTTCAAGCACTTTGAAAATGTTGTTATTTGTGGAGAGGAAGAATTCCGTTCCTGTCGTAAGCACATTTTCATAAACACTAAGTGATTTGTAGAATTCGAAAAAGCTAGGGTCTTTGCTATAAGCTTTAGCGTAAATATCTATTACTTTAGCATCAGTTTTACCCTTGATCTCCTGTACTTTTTTATAAGCGTTTGCAAGGATGATCGCCTTCTCTTTCTCTGTTGTAGCCTTGATAACCTGAGCCTCTTCACGTCCTTCAGAGCGGTACTGCTTTGCGATACGCTCACGTTCAGCCTTCATTCTGGCATATACTGCCTTTTCGTTCTGAACAGGAAGGTCGGCACGTTTGATACGAACATCATAGATGTCTATACCATATTCCAGAGCCTTCTTTTTTAGTGAGTACTGTCACGTTATCCATGATCTGCTGACGGTTTTGGCTGACTACTTCAAGGAGAGTATGTTTACCGAGCTCGTTTCTCATCTCTGAATAGATAATGTCGTCCAGTCTGTTGAAAGCCTGTCCGTAACTCTTAACTGTGAGATAGAACTTAAGCGGCTCTGCAACTCTCCAGCGACAGAAGTTATCTATAACGAGGTTTTTTTTCTTGTCGTTTGTGATGATCTCTGACGGCGGTGCATCATACTCTATCAGTTTCTTAGAGAAATAGATGACAGAGTGGGCAAAAGGTATCTTAAATCTGATACCCGGTGTCGTGTATTCTTTAACAGGTTTGCCAAGCAGAGTAAGGACTGCTGTCTGATCTATCTGTACAGTAAATGTCGCTACCTGATAGATTCCGAAGAGAGCTAGTAAAATTATAGGAAGTATTGCTGTTAATTTCATTTTGTACCTCCTGTAAGAGCTTTCTCAAGTCCCATAATTGGCGTAATGTTTTTTATGTTTGAATCGAAGATCTTTTTATCGCTTCCTGTCAGAATTGTTTCCATAGTCTCCAGATAGAGTCTCTTTTTTAGTAACGGCAGGTGCAGCTCTGTAGCTTTTAAGTACAGATTCGAATCTGGCAGTCTCACCGAGAGCTTTGGAAACTTTATTTTGTCTGTAACCCTCAGCTTCCTGAAGCATTGTTTCTGCCTGAGCTCTTGCGTTAGGGATTATCTCATTCTGATAAGCTTCCGCTTCGTTTATGTATCTGTTCTTATCCTCTCTGGCGGATGCAACGTCTTTGAAAGCGTTTACGACATCCTGAGGAGGTTCAACGTCCTGCAGCTGTACGGCTGTGATCTGTATGCCTGCACCGTATCTGTTAAGAATAGATTGAATCTCTTTCTGAGTCTCAGTCTGTATTCTGTTTTTTACCTATAGTGAGTATGTCGTCGATCTTTTCACGACCTGCGACCTCACGGATAGCAGATTCTGCAACATCCATTATCGTACCTTCAACATCATGCACGTTATACAGGTATTTTGTGATATCGATAATCTTATATTGTACAGAGAGGTCAATGCTGACGATGTTTTCATCACCTGTGAGCATTAGAGATTCCTGAGGGAGTGATTTTACCCCTGTTCGTGTAGTACGAAAGCCGACTTCGAGCCTGTGAACCTTTGTTACCTCTGCCTTATCTACATTGTCAATAGGGTAGGGGAGATGATAGTTAGGTCCGGCACCAACTACCTTTACAACAGTTCCAAATCTTTTTTACAACAGCTTGCTCTGTCGGTTTTACAATAAAGAAACCGCTCGCGAGCCAAGCCACAATGATAACTAAAGTCAGCAGTCCTGCTCCGGGTCCTTTAAAATTCAATTGCGGTAGTTTGTTTTTTAAGATCAAACTTATCGTCACCCCAAGCATTAGGGCCACCGTTTCCGTTGTCCATCAAATCCTCCGTTTATTTACGTGATTGTGTGTGCCGGCAAGATATTTACCTCACACTTGAAACATGTATAAAGAAAATAGCAATTATATTAAAAAATTGCAAACATTATCGGAAAGTATAAATGATTCAGATATCATCATACACTATAAAGTAAGAAAAAAAATATCAGTATAATGTGAAATTTTTCAGAGAGAGGCTTGATTACTGATGAAAGTGAGTGATATAATTGATGATATTTGATATGTATCGCTCGGGAGGGTGACTTATGGAAACCAAAGACATTCGAAACGTGGCATTTATATCCCATGGAGGTGCGGGTAAGACTAGCCTTGTGGAAGCTATACTTTTTTAATGCCAAGGCTACAAATCGCATCGGTAGTGTAGATAACGGAACTAGTGTTATGGATTTTGATCCTGTTGAGATTGAAAGAAACATCTCTCTTAACGCAAAGGTATCAAGCATTGAGTGGTTGAAAACTCAGATAAACATCATTGACACACCCGGATATGCAAACTTTTTTGCATGAGACAAGAGCAGGTCTTTCTGCCGTGGGCGGAGCTGTCGTTATAGCTTCTGCTATCACAGGCGTGAAGGCCGAAACCAAAAGAGTCTGGGGCTTTGCTGAAGAGTTTGATCTCGCTAAGATCATTTATGTAAATAAGATGGACAAGGATCGTGCAGACTTCTATAGAGCTCTTGGCGATATCGAAAAGTCGTTTAATGTGACTCCAGTTCCTTTATTTATCCCGATAGGAAAAGAAGATAGCTTCAAAGGTATTATCGACCTTGTGAAGATGAAAGCATATATTTATCCTGACGATGCTACAGCGGAATACCAAGTGGAAGACATCCCTGCGGAATACGCAAATGACGCTGAGTCCTACCGCAGTAAGCTGATGGAAGCCGTCAGTGAGACAGACGATGAACTGATAGAAAAGTATCTCGAAGGTGAAGAGCTCACTGAGGAAGAGATTACGAAAGGTATCCGTGAGGCTACTATTTCGAAGCAGTTTATCCCTGTTATTTGCGGTTCTGCTGTTAAGAATATCGGCAGTAAGCTCCTGCTGGAAGCTATCATTAACTACCTGCCGTCACCGCTTGAGCGTGAGCACAAGATGGCTATCGAAGAGGCAACAGGTGAGGAGATATACATTGACCCTGCTGCACCTGAGTTTTCAGCTTATGTGTTCAAAACTTTCATGGATCCTTTTGCAGGTAAGCTCACTATGTTCAGAATCTATTCAGGTGAGATCAAAAAACGATACGGAAATATATAACACTGGAAAAGGTAAAAAAAGAGCGTATAGCTCAGCTTTATCTTGTTCAGGGTAAAAACCATATCAAAGTCGATAAGCTTGTAGCTGGTCAGATAGGTATGGTGAATAAGCTGAAAGTGACTGAGACATTCGATACCCTTTGCGATGTCAAAAAGAAAGTTACCTTCCCTAAATATCAGCTTATGGATCCTGTCCTTGCATACTCTGTCAAGCCTAAGTCAAAAGACGACGAAGACAAGGTTTCTCACGGTATTCACCGTATTATGGAAGAGGATGTGGGTCTCAGAACTGCCAGAGATGAACGCAACGGCGACATACTTATAAAAGGTATGGGTCAGATGCACATTGAGGTTGTTGTTGAAAAACTTAGTAAGAAATTCGGTGTTGAAGTAGAGCTTCAAGCACCTAAAGTCCCATATATGGAGACAATTCGTAAACGTGCATCAGGACAAGGCAAATATAAGAAGCAGTCAGGCGGACGCGGTCAGTATGGAGATGTTCAGATCGAGCTTGTACCGCTTACAAGCGGAGAGGGCTTCCATTTCGAGAATAAGATCGTCGGCGGTGCTGTCCCTCGTAACTATATCCCTGCCGTGGGCAAAGGGATAGAAGAGGCGGCAAAAGACGGAGTTCTCGCAGGATTTCCTATGATAGATTTCAAGGCTGTCCTGTTTGACGGTTCATATCACTCGGTGGATTCCTCTGAGATGGCTTTTGCTATTGCAGGGTCTATGGCTTTCAAAAAAGTGGCGATGGATGCCAAGCCTGTTCTCCTTGAACCTGTTATGAACCTTGACGTTTTTTTGTCCTGATGATATGACAGGGAATGTAATCGGCGACCTGAACGCAAGAAGGGGACGCATCGCAAATGTCGAGCCTGAATCCAACGGTCAGCATATCAGAGCACAAGTCCCTATGGCTGAAGTATTGAAATATGCACCTGATCTCAGAAGTATGACAGGTGGACATGGAATGTTTTCTATGGACTTTTCCCACTATGAAGAAGTACCATCTCACTTGGCTGAAAAAGTCATAGCGGAGAATAAAGGGGAATAAGCTTAATAGATGAATGACATAAATCTGCTTAGATACCACAACAGGAGTGCATCTGAGATACATATGCTCCTCAACAGTGAGAATGTCGATCCATTTTTTCTCACGTGTGGTACTTGGTGAATCAAAAGAGAGGGCCGGCTTATCAAAGCTGGTCCTCATATTGACGCTGTTTGCATCTATGGCGTGTGCTCTATTTGCATCTTATGTTATTTATCATGTAGCTATATTGGGCGATATGAATATCCCAAGATTGATAAACAGATGATCATCAATAAGGTTGCTGAGTATCAGCTCGAAATCCGCACAGGCGGAGACCCTTACCTTAAAGATGGCTTTACCAAAATCGCTGTTGTTGAAAGTTCTGACGAGGATCTTACACAGCCGATTGTTGTTGTTTCAGAGTATGAAGAACCGATAGATAAAGAGGCACGCCCCGATCTTTTTTACAGCTCCGATTGAGCTCACGGGAGAGCCTAAGAAGAGGAAGAGGGATAAGAGAGAGCTGGTTACTCCGATGTTTACGGGGAACTACGCTATACAGTTCCTTGATATAAGTGAATCTGATGCTAAAAAGGTTAAAATCCTTGCCGATAACAACGACTTCAAGCTGGCTAAAATAGGCTCGAACGTTAAGTCGAGCAAAAAAATGGCAGGCTTATAAAGAGAACAGCAACTCTAAAACTGTCATCGCAGGGAAGAATGTTTCATTTCTGAAAACTTTCGACAGCAAGAGTGAAGCAGTTAAGTATCTGCAAAAGAAAAAAGATTGCAGGAGTGGTTGCAACTAAAACCACCTATTATAATTATTACGACATGGAAGTTTGCTGCCTGGGGGCAGAAGCGGCTCAAAAAAATGGCTCACGGAAGCGGTGTTTCGTTTAAGAAAATTAAAATTCTTAAGAAATAACAACAAAAAAGCGTTGACGCGTCTTTTTTATAAAAGATAAAATCTTACATACTTGGAGGTTCGCTATGACGAAAGCTGATATAGTTGAATTGATTCACGAAAATCTTGGTCTCACTAAAAAGGACATTGCTAAGGTTGTTGACGAGCTTTTTTAATGAAGTGCGTGACCAGATTCTTAATAAGAACAATGTAAAAATCTCAGGCTTTGGTAACTTTGAAGTTAAGAAACGTGGTCGTAGAATCGGGCGTAACCCTAAAACTGGCGTTGAGACAGTTATCGAACCTAGAACTGTTGTGGTTTTCAGACCTAGCCAGATATTTAAAGACGAGGTAAATGGCTAAGCTTTACTACAAAATAGGCGAAGTCTGCAAACTTACTGACCTTAAACCGTCCGTTTTGCGTTTTTTGGGAAAAAGAATTTAGACAGCTCAGACCTATCAAGTCATCTGGGGGGGCAGCGTCTATATACTGAGCAAAACGTTGAACTTGCAAAACGTCTTAAAACTATGCTTTATGACGAGAAGTTTACTATAGATGGTGTAAAGAAAAAAGCTATCTGCTACTGAAGAGTACGAAAGCGGTCTCAGTAAAGAGCAGATAAAAAGCGAACTCAATCAAATATTAAATATATTAAACTCCTGATCACTCAGGAGTTTTTTTTATTATGATCTACCAAGAAACTAATCCGACTGCAAAATTTAAAGACATAATCAGGTGTTACTGGGCACTGAGTGGTGACGCAGGTGACGGTGTAGATTATATAGTTACCCCTGATTGCTGTATGGACATCATTTTCAACTTCACTGATGAAGGGGTTAAAGGTCGTATAGCAGGAGCTTGCGACGGTTATTACAGGATAATGCACACGGGCAGAGTATTTATGGTTGGTGTGAGGTTTCTGCCGGGAGCTTTTTTTCAAATTATTCAAAATCCCTGCTTATGAGTTTTATAATATGCTGGTGGATCTTGAGATTGTCGGGCTGGGAATAAGAACTCCCGAACTGTTCCCTTTTGGGTATTCCTCCATAGAGACTGTTATAATCCAGCTGGAGGAATTCATCTCTAAAAGGCTGAATAGTTGTATCTTAGACCCTATATCCGATGAATTAGTGCATAATGCCAGACAGTTGAATTTTAACCACTCGGTTTTGGAACACTACTCCTCTAAGACACTGAATCGCAGATTAAAGGAGAGATGCGGTGTAGGTCAGGGGACATTCAAAAAATATCGTACGGTTTCATAAATCTCTCAGCCTGATACTGACTGAAAAGTATGACTATGCCGATATAGCCTATATGTCTGGGTATTACGATCAATCACACTTCATTAAGTCTTTTAAGTCGCACACCGGGTTAGCCCCTGTTGCTTTTTATAAAGAGATAAAAGAGAACCCTGTCCGTTTTTTACAATACCCGCTTGGGCTTTTCTGATATCTTTACATAAACGGAGGCGGTTATGAAATACAGTTCAACAGCGGTATTAGTATCTGATATCAAAGAATCAAAAAAGATTTTACCATGAAATATTAGGGCTCGAAATTATGATGGATAACGGCGAGCACATAGCGTTTATGACAGGGTTGAGTATATGGGACAGGGTTTCGGCAGGAAACACTATATTTAATAAACCTATAGAGAAATCCGACTACCATAAGGTTGATCTCTGTTTCGATTCAGAGGACATCAGAGAGGATTACGCAAAACTTCAGCAATCAGGTGTAGAGATATTAAACCAACTGGCGGAACAGCTTGGGGGCAGTTTGCATGCAGAGTATTGGATCCTGACGGGAACATAATAGAAGTGGCAGAAAAGATTTCAGACACGTTCAAGAGGCTTCTGGACAGTGGGTTGACCATGAAAGAGGTAAGCGAGAAAACCTTCACAAGTGAAGCCGATATTAATAAGATAATCGGGATGTCATAGAGCAGGAGGGCTTAAAAGTCCTCTATTTCTTTATCCAGATCGTCCTTTTCACCAAATTCGTCGTCCATATCGTCGGATTTAGGCTGCTTTACCTTAATAGGCTCTTGCTGTACAGCATTTGGTTTCGGCTGTTCAGGCATTGCCGCCTTGGTGACAGACGGTGGTTCAGGTTTTATACTGTCTGGCTTACTTTCGGATGAGTTGCTTTCAGTGGCTTTTTCGAGCTCGTCAAAGATGTTGAATGCGTTGTGTATCTCATCGGTGAATTCAAGTTTTCTGACATCCTGACCGTCAATACTGTAAGCCTGACCCGGTTCCATAACAAAACCTTCGACGAACTCAACGAACTCTTCTTCAAGCTTTTTTCACGTAATCTTCAAGTTCGCCTGCCATTTTTTTTAACGTAGGCTTCGTACTCATCCATTATAACTTCTTTATAAACTTTGAATTTACCTTCATTGGTGGTACATTCGATCTTACCCTCTTTGAGGTAAACATGATGTTTTTGGTTTTCGTCCGTATCCACAAGAAACTTAGTCCCCTTGACTCCGATAACGGAAGAGGTCAGGGCTACTTTTAGTCCTGATGTCTGTCCACGTTTTTTTGATATTAAAGATGACTTTTCCTGCTTCCGCTTTTAAGGTTTCGATCCCTTCAATACTCATTGTCGATTTTTTCGGAAAGGGCTACCTTGTCTCCACTTATCAACTCCACAACAGCGGTGGAATTCTGCTTGGTGGTGACTTTATTTTTGACATAGACGGGCGTGTCGAAGCTTGTAACATCCTGAGCTCTGGGGGATACTCCGTCATATAGAAGAATTCTGCCTTGATATTTCGAAATCCTACCGGCTTCGTCAGCCGCGAAAGATGTAATTGCAAATAGTGTCAGTAATATTACAAGAACTTTTTTCATCGTCAATCCTCCTATATATATTATTATGCCATCAAATATTATATAATGTAGTGAAAAATTACTTTATTTTTTTTAAAGAGTATATATTATTCTAAATGAAAATTGTATGGAAACAAAGGATTCAGTATGGTAATTTTAAGGTAAATAAAATGTACGGAGGTACGAGATGAAAAAGCTTATATTGCTTCTTGCTGCTATGTCACTTCTTATGGTCGGATGTATCGGTGGGAAACCTAAGACAGAACTTGCCGACCCATGCTTCAAAGATGCTCCTCAGTGGGTTATTAACCCTCAGGTGGAAGGTGCTATCGCTGCTGCAGGTTCTGCTAAGAAATCCGCAGGCGGAATGCAGTTTACAAGAGATGCAGCTATGGCTAACGCCAGAAGCGAAATCTCCCGTGTGATCGAAGTAAAAGTAAAGACTATGATGAAGGATTTTACTCAGGTTACAGGTGTAGGCGATGCCGAGACAGTTGACAAGGTTACATCATCTGTGTCAAAGCAGGTTTCTAGCCAGGTGCTTAAAGGTACTATGCAGAAGGATGCATGGTTCTCTCCTTGTAGCGAACTTTATGTTCTTGTAGTGCTTGATCCTACTCAAGTAGCTGATGCTACTAAAAAACAGGTTATGACCAGCATGAAGAATGATGAAGCTCTTTGGCAGCAATTTCAGGCTCAGAAAGCTCAAAACGAGCTTGAGGCAGCTGTAGATAAAGAATTCGCTCAGTAAGATATTTCATATATACACAAAGGGGCAGTCTGCACGACTGCCCTTTTTTTTATAGGTTGGGTTATGAATAGATTATTTTCTTTTTTTTCTTATATGTGTTTTTTTTGCGTGAGCCTTGTCGGCTGTGTCGGTTCAGGCGGTCCAAAGCTGATCGACGGTAAGCCTGAGTGGTATTACAACCCGTCAAAGGACGGCAAGATCGGCGGTGTCGGTGTATCAGGTATACATATTTACGGTAAAACAGGTCAGAAACAGCTTGCTGTGGAAAGGGCTCTCGCTGAGATAGCTAGACAGATGGGTGTTAAAGTTGAGAGTTTTTCATCTCTAAAATCGCAGACTGCAGGCGGCAGTTCTTCGGTTTCGGGGCAGTCTCACTCATTCTTTACCGTGGACGGCAAGAGTGTTAATGCACGCATAGAGCAGATGTGGGAAAATGAATATACCGGTGAATTATTTGTATGGATGGTTGCTCAATGATCAGATTGATAATTATTTTATGTACTCTGTTTAGTTTCTCTATGGCTCATTCTGAGAGTTTTGAAGACTTTAAGGCACAGAATGAGAAGAGTTTCGAAGGTTCTAAACAAGAGTTCACAGACTATAAGAAAGATATTAACGAAGCATTTGAAGTATATCAGAAAATTCAGAATGAAGAGTTTCTCGCTTATAAAGCTGAAATAGAGAAGAAATGGGACGATACCGAAGTCTCTACCGACACAAAGTGGGTTGAATATCTCAACAACTACAGAGTGCGAAAGATTGTGGATTTTGATAAACAGGAGATTAGGATTGATATAATAGGCGGAACTAAGGATGATGTGAAGCCTGTTTTAAAGGATCTTTTTCAGGAAGACAGAGGGGATGCTTTCCGAAGAGACCCTGTTGCCTTCAATACAGAAAAAACGCCTCAGAGATCAGGTGCCTGATGCCGTTACTGCTAAGATTCAAGATGACAGCATACTGGCTTCCGTATATTCGGATAAGAAACTTACCGATAAGGATTTATCTTCTCTAAGCGATAGTGCTTTTAATCAATCGACGGTACAGCAGAATACATCGCTGAAGACCGGTAAACCATTTGTGAGTCTGACTGTAAAATTACCTGCGGACAGCTATAAAAAACGCCGCTAAAAAACGTGGCAGGTTTCGTTGAGGGGTATGCTGGAGAGTTTAAGCTTGATCCTGCTCTTGTGATGTCTGTTATATATAACGAAAGCAGATTTAACCCTCTCGCAAAGTCGTATGTTCCGGCATATGGATTAATGCAGATTGTTCCGAAGTCGGCAGGTGTGGATGCAATTCAATTTCTCGAAGGTAAAAAAACGTATACTCGCGCCATCGTATCTATATAATGCTGAAAATAATATCAAAATAGGCTCAGCATACCTTCATATTCTGTATTTCAGATATTTGAAAGGTGTAGAAAATCCTCAAAGCAGGCTTTATTGTTCTATAGCTGCGTACAACACAGGTGCAGGGAATGTCGCCTATGCTTTTAATAAGAACAACGGTGGCAGATACAGTGTTTCAAAGGCTCTTCCGGTCATAAACAGCATGAGTCCGGAGGATGTTTACAAACACTTACGCTATAATCTGCGATATGCGGAAGCACGCAAGTATATTGTTAAAGTTTATGAGAAAATAAAAGATTACTAAAGAGGGGAGATATGAAAAATCTTATTATTATAATGGTTTCTATAGTTTTACTTACAGGATGTCTGACGACCAAAAAGAAGACTGTGGTGATGCAGGATAACGCAAAGGCTCAGCAGATGAAAGCGGCTCAGGCGGATGCAGAGATGGAAAGAGATATTGCAAGCGGCAATTTAACCCTGACACCTCCACCGTCCGTTGAGAAACCTGCTGCTGAAAAACCTTCTGCAGTGCTGCCCCCCTACAAAGAAACCTATGAAGCTGGGTTCTCTTAAACCACAGACAAAATATCCGATGAAGAACGGTTTCCCTGTCTGGTTTTTTTCACCCCTGTGTATGACGGCTATATAGGTGCAGTGGGTATCGCTCCTAAACAGCTCAGAGGCGGTATTACAGCACAGAAAAGAGTAGCCAGAATGCAGGCTCAGAAAAACCTTGCTAAGCAGATCAGCGTTCTCATAAACTCGGAGGTTCAGGTTGAAAGCCTCGGTGTGGACTCTGCGACTGTTCAACACTACAGAGAGAAAGTGACTTCTCTTACCAAAGAGCAGGTTGATCAGTATCTGACAGGTTTTAAGGTTCAGGACGAGTGGATAGACGATAAAACTGAAGAGTATTATATGTGGATGGTTCTGGAGAGATAATATATTTTTCTTTGCACTTAATGCATAATTAAACTTGCATTTTTTAACTGTAGTTCCAGTATTATATGATATGTTATGTGATTAGTTATTCAGTTATAAGGATAGGATATGAAAATTATAGTTGATGAAATGAGCGATGGCAAAATTATAAGACCTCATGGCAAGATTGATATTCTCACTTCCGCAGAGCTAAGGTCGATGCTTAACGATCTGACTAAAAAAGAAAGTGATGAATATATCTGTTGATCTTGAGCAGGTTACATATATCGATTCTTCAGGGCTTGCTACTCTGCTGGAAGGACTAAAGAACCTTAAAGAGTATGACGGTAAGATGAAGCTCCTTCATGTGCCTGACAGGATTCTAAAGGTCTTATCTCTAATGAAGCTTGATATGATTTTTGATATTAAAAAAGTAAATAACTATTTTTAATAAATAAAAAAAGGTCACTCGATTGAGTGACCTTTTTTTATTTCTATTGTTGGTAAAAGTCTAATCGTCAATATCTGCTTTCCATCCTGAGAAGATAGAACTGATATCACCAGCATGCGTACGGAAATCTACAAGTACGGCAGCGTATAAGTGAGCCATCAGGAAGACTGTTATGATGAATATCGAGAAGTAGTGCAGGTATCTTACCCATTGGTTTGCAAGTAACCCGAACAATCCGCCAAATATACTGTAAAGAGTTCCGTCCGGATAATACTGTGCCCATAGTGCCAGTCCGCTGAATATCTGAAAGAAAAAATACAAAGAAGATGCCTATATATGCGTATTGAGCCATAGGATTGTGTGTCAATACATGCTTCGGTTTGCTTTCAAGGAAGCAGTAGTATTTCAGATATGAGATGATATATGCACGGTCTTTTTTTATTAAACGGATTATAGAAGGTTTTGATATGGGCATATTTATTACCCACAAAAGCCCACCATATACGAACCATTATGCTCGCTGCGAAAATGATACCCGTAACATAGTGAATGTATCTTGTTGTCCCCATCATGTAAGGAGCGTCAACAGGGTTTGGTCTTACAAAAGGGTAGTGAATGTATAATCCAGTAAGTATCAGGATTATAATACTGATAACGTTTACCCAGTGAGTAATCCTTACAGGTCCTTCCCAAACATAGACAAATCCTCTTGCAGGACAGTCTTTGTAGACGCGTTTTTTTAGCTGCCAGTGCCATAACTCATCCTCCGTCTCCACTCGTATATTGTAATTTTATCTCTATTTTGCACCTATGTCTAATAAAATTTGATTGTAGTTGAAATTATTCTATCAGATTTTCATAGTCGGGCAGAATGTCTGATATAAAAAAACTGCACACTCGCTAACGGGGATTTTGCCAGCTTGGTTTTGATCTCTTCATACTTCTTTTTTAAAAGGCGTATTGTTTCCCAGTTTGTATTCTGTAAGGCACTCCAGCATGGCATCGATATTATCCGAATACCTGAGTATCTGACCTTCGAGTGTTTCGTCTTTGCCGTCGAAGATCATCTCTCTGTATATGTGCTTGTAAGGTTCATCCATTTTTGAGAACAGCAGTTCTTCTGCTATCATGGTTTCTATATCTTCGACTGCTGCTTTCATCTTGGGTGTCATGTTTTTTACGTTGCTGAGGATGTCACCTGTAAAAGCCTCCACCACATCATGATTGAGAGCTTTTTTTAAAAAAGAACCTCCCAGTTAACTTTGTTGCCGTTTTGCTCCTCTATGACAGCCAGCATCTGGGCTATTTGTGTTACAAAGAATGAGTGTTCAGAAACAGACGACCTTATATGCATGAATTCACTCGCCCATCTGCCGATATTATTTAACTTTCTGGTCGAATACAAAAAATTTCGCAAGTCCCATTTATTTCTCCTGATTATTTATATATTAATATTTGGTAAAAAAAACTGTCTTTAGTTCTTTTATTAATTAGTATTAGTGTTATAATTACAAGTATACTATATAAATACAATCTAATGTGAGTATTATGAGATTTGATAAATTTTTTAGTCGGGCGTCAACCAATTTTTTGATAGAAACGAAAATATTTTCGGGTACGAGTTTCTATTTCGTAAAACAGGAACAGATGACAGAGCTGATTTTTTATGATCCTGCCACTGCAACTTCGAGAGTTCTCGTTAATATATTTCAGAATTTCGGTATCAAATCACTGACAGGTGATAAAAAAAGCGTTCATCAACATTGACGAGAGTATCATTATGCAGGATGTCCTTGATGTTCTGCCTAAAGAGAATCTTGTGCTTGAGATAGTCGAGACAACAAACGTCACCAAAGATGTTATTGAGAGAGTGGCGGCTTATCATAGAGAGGGGTATGTATTCGCCCTTGATGATTTCATTCTTAGTGCCGCATATTTTAATATGTTCATGCCTCTTTTCCCTTTTATAGAGTATCTGAAGGTGGATATGAAAGAGAACTGTCTGGCAAAAGTAGACAGGGTTGAAAAGATATTCCATGGAAGACACATGATGCTTTTGGCGGAAAAAAGTCGAAACAAGGGACGATTTCAATTTCGCCAGTGAGAGTGGTTTTGAGCTTTATCAGGGGTTCTTTTTTTGAGAAACCTGCTGTTATACAAAAGAAAAAATATCGAGCCGTCCAAAGCCAGCATATTAAGGATTCTTTCTAAGCTGTCGCAGAATGCCGAGATAGTAGAGATAGAGGCGGAGTTCAGGCTGCAGCCCGAGTTGACTTTAAAACTGCTGAAACTTATAAATACATGCTCTTTTTTTTGTCTCCGCAATGAAGTGTCCAGCATAAGACACGCACTCAATCTGATCGGAAGGGAGAGTATGCGTAAATGGCTGACTATCATGCTCTATGCAGGGAATAAAGGGGATGCAGTTAAATCGACTCTGCTGGAAACAGCTATGTTGAAGGCACATACACTAGAAATGCTTACCATTAAAGCTTTTGGAGAAAAAATCAAATCTGCTTGCAGACGCTTTTTTTTATAGGGTTGCTGTCGCACCTTGACGTAATATTATGCGTTACGAAAGAGGATCTTCTGGACATGATAGGTGTCAGGGACAACATTAAGAGGGCTATACTTTATAAAGATAATGACCTCGGAATGCTGTTGGCTCTTTTGGAAGCAACAGATGATGCAATGAGTGACGTGAATCAGGAATATCTGAAGAGATTTTCTTTCAAAGAAGAGGATATAACCGAAGCCAAGTTTGCAGGTCTAAACTGGCTTGCAGACCAGCAGGGTATCTACGAAAATATTTAAAAAAAATACTTATTTAGTCTTCTTATATTAATAGACATTTGTTCTTTTGAGAGGTATATTTGTTGTATGAGTGTTAATATTGAAGAGTCTCTGTGTGCCAGCTGTGTGCATTTCCGCAGACTGCTTATTGCAGAGATGAAAAATACATTTAGTCTTAAATGTGAATCATTGGGCAGATATATTAAAACTCCTAGAAAAAGTTGCAGTGACTATGAGCCAATGACTTGGGAAGCCTTCCTTGAAGTCGATGGCGGAGGTAATAATGCGGATTGAGTATTCTAACAAAGTAATCAAAAAAATTAAGGGTCAAGATAGTAGATAAGCCGGGTTATCTCGGACATATGACAACAGTTATCGGTCAGAATAGCTGTATGATAGGTGAAATCAAAACCGTTCACCTTGGTAAAGGTTATAAAATACGTGATATCGACGTATATGCCAACGATGAATCATGGTTACAGGGGATTTTGAAATCCGTGAAGGATTTCGACGGCATCGATGTGATCGAAGTTGTCGATATAGTTGAAGAGACGCACATGGGCGGAAAGATTGAAACTGTGCCTACTGTTAGTGTTGAGACTATTGATGATCTTAAAATCGTCTATACCCCGGGTGTCGCTTCAGTTTGTAAAAAGATACACGAGAATCCCGAACTTGCAGATAAATACACCACTATAAGAAATAGTGTGGCGATAGTTACAAACGGTACGGCTATTTTAGGGCTTGGCGATATCGGAGCTGTGGCAGGCATGCCTGTTATGGAAGGTAAATCACTCCTTTTTTAAGCTCTTGTCAGGCATAAACGGGATACCTGTTCTACTCGATACACACGATCCGCAGGAGATTATTAATACTGTCAGGCATATCGCTCCGACCTACGGCGCAATTAAGCTTGAAGATATAAAAGCTCCCGAGTGTTTCGAGATAGAAGAAAAAACTCGATGCGATGCTTGATATTCCGGTATTACATGATGATCAGCACGGTACTGCCGTTGTTGTTCTCGCTGCTTTGCTGAATATATCTAAATACACTTTTATTAATTTAAAAGAGGCAAGTGTCGGAATCATCGGACTCGGTGCGGCAGGTACAGGAATCATGAAACTCCTTAAATCTTACGGGGTTACAGAGTTCAACGGTATTGACCTTGATCAGTTTGCTGTGGAGAGGTTTGTCTCGCTTGGCGGTAATTCCAAAGACCTCAGAGGTGTTGTTGAGAGCTCAAAGATAGTGATTGCCACTACAGGCTGTCCTGATCTGATAACTCCTGATATGATCCAGCCCGGACATGTGATCCTGGCTCTTTCAAACCCTAATCCTGAGATAGACCCTGAGCTTGCTGTTGAGAGCGGAGCTATATTCGCCGCCGACGGTAAGTCTGTGAACAATGCTCTGGCATTCCCCGGTCTATTCAAAGGTGCTCTGAATGCTCATGCAACCACTATTAACGATCAGATGAAAATTGCTGCGGCCAAGGCCATTGCTTCTTTTGCTCTGGACGGAGACCTTGTGCCGAATATTCTGGATAAAAATGTACATGCAGCAGTAGAAAAGGATGTGGAGACAGCAGCTTATCGTACTGGTGTTGCCAGATACGTAGAGGAATAGTTAACTTATAATATAATTATTCTTTATGACGCTGATAGGAATGTTGTCTTTTATAAACAATAGTTAATAAATAACTGCATAGTATACTGTTCTTAAATTTAAGAAAAGTGTATTAGAGTTATAAAATTGACATTAATATTAGGTATTCTTAACATGTTAACTAAAAACGATTGACATGTAAACTTATGTTTGGTTTACTTAGTATGTAAATTCATTTTAGGAGGAAAGAATGAAAAGACTTTCACTTTTGGTTCTTCTTGCTGTTTTCGTTGCTTTTGGTTGCTCACAACAGCCTGCACAGGAGACAAAAGAAGCACCTGCAAAAGGTTCTGGCGTTACTTATGTGACTATTGGTACTGGTGGCGTTACGGGCGTTTATTACCCAACTGGTGGTGCTATCAGCCGTGTCGTTAACAAAAAAATCTGCTGAGTATGGCATTAAAGCTACTGTTGAATCGACCGGTGGTTCTGTTTACAACATTAATGCTGTTCTTGCTGGCGACCTCGAATTCGGTGTTGCTCAGTCAGACAGACAGTATCAGGCATATAATGGCGAAGCTGAGTGGGCTGAAAGAGGACCACAGCAGAAACTTCGTGCAGTATTCTCAGTACACCCTGAGTCTATTACTCTGATAGCTTCCGAAGCTAGCGGTATTAACGGTGTTGAAGACCTTAAAGGTAAAATCGTAAACATCGGTAATCCGGGATCAGGTCAGCTCCAGAACTCTAAAGACGTTCTTGAGGCTGCAGGTCTCACTGAAGACTCTGTTAAAGCTGAGTACGCTAAAGCTGTAGAAGCTCCTGGACTTCTTCAGGACGAAAGAATCGACGCATTCTTTTACACTGTTGGACACCCTAACGGTAACATTAAAGAAGCTACATCAGGACGTATCAAAGTTAAGATAGTTCCTATTACAGGTGCTGCTGCTGACGCACTTATCAATAAGTACTCTTACTATGCTAAGTCACTTATAGCTATCGACAACTACCCAACTGCGGCTAATACTGAAGATGTTAGCTCTGTTGGTGTTAAGGCTACATTCGTAACATCATCCGATGTATCCGAAGAAGTTGTTTATGCTATCACTAAAGAAGTTTTCGAAAACTTTGCAGAATTCAAAAAACTTCACCCGGCATACTCTGTTCTTAACAAAGAAGATATGCTGACAGGTCTTTCCGCTCCTATCCATGCAGGTGCTCTTAAGTATTACAAAGAGGCTGGTTTGGATAAGTTCATTAAGCCTGAATTAATGAAGTAACAGATTAAATTGTAACTATATGTGGGGGCTATACTTATCAAAGTACAGCCCTCTTTTATTTTAACTCATTTTTTTTAAAGAGGTTTTACATGGCTAGACATATGAAAACCGCAGAAGAGATTCTCAAAGAGGAGACCGGGGAGGTTCGATCTCTTCGACCTTTTGAGAGTTATCTTGTATCCACAATAGCGATAGCTTGGGCTTTTTTTTCAGCTTTCAATTGCCAGCTTCCTGATTGTAGATGGGACAACTACCAGAGCTATTCACCTTGCATTTGCTATGGCTATACTTTTTTTTGAGTATGCCCATTGTAAAGAGACCCCCTAAATTCTTAGAATATTTTGCATCTACAAATAAAGTACCTATAAATGATTATATATTGGCAATAGTTGGTACGTGTGCGGCACTATATATCGCTGTTGATGCCAACGGACTGGCCTTGAGGGCTGGTTTTCCTATTACCAGAGATGTCATTTTTTGGTTTTGCAACAGTTGTTATATTGCTGGAGGCCACCAGAAGGTCAATCGGACCTGCTCTTACAATCATTGCATTGTTCTTTTCCGCATATGCATTTTTTAGGACCTCACATGCCTGATTTCTTGGCATTTAAGGGTGTTTCACTTAACAAGTACCTTAACCAGATATCACTCTCTACAGAGGGGATATACGGGATACCTCTCGGGGTTTCAGCGTCTATAGTTTATCTGTTTGTTTTACTCGGCTCTATGCTGGATAAAGCCGGTGCCGGTAAATTCTTTATAGATATGTCGCTGTCTCTTTTGGGACGGTTCAAGGGCGGACCTGCTAAGGCTGCTATTGTTGCTTCAGGTTTCACCGGGCTTGTTTCCGGTTCAAGTATCGCTAATATCGTTACCACAGGTACATTTACTATCCCTCTTATGAAGAAGGTTGGTTATCCTGCAACTAAAGCGGCGGCCACAGAGGTTGCGGCTTCCACTGACGGTCAGCTGATGCCTCCTATTATGGGTGCGGCAGCATTCATTATCGCAGAGTATGTAAATGTTCCTTATATAGAGGTCGTCAAAGCGGCGGCTGTCCCTGCATTTGTTTCTTATTTTGCTCTCTTTTACGTTACACACCTTGAGGCGAGCAAACTTGGAATGAAGGGGCTTTCTAAAGAGGAATGTCCTAAGTTTTTTCGACACTTTAAAGAATGGTCTTCACTATCTTATCCCTATCGGAACTCTCGTTTATGAGCTTGTTGTTGTACGTCACTCCCCTGAGATGGCCGCTTATAACGCTGTGCTCATACTTGCCGTGATTATCTTTTATCAGGAATTCCGTAAAGAGATAAAGTCAGGGAATAAAGATTTTGTGGTTGCTACGAAGAACTCTATTAAGGTGATAGGGCAGGGGCTTATAGGCGGTTCAAGGAACATGGTTTCTGTTGCACTTGCCACGGCTTCGGCAGGTATTATCGTAGGTGTTGTCGGCATGGGTATAGGCGGTATGATAACTCAGATAGTGGAAACACTCGCACAGGGTAATATCTTCCTTCTGCTTCTCATCACTGCTATTGCGTCCCTGTTGCTTGGTATGGGACTCCCCACAACGGCAACATATATTGTTATGGCATCGCTCACCGCTCCTATCATAGTTAACCTTGGTGCGTCATACGGATTTTTTTTATCCCACTTATGGCAGCACATCTTTTCTGTTTCTACTTTGGTATTCTGGCGGACGATACGCCTCCGGTGGGGCTGGCATCTTATGCCGCTGCTGCTATTGCAGATTCGCCGCCTATTGCGACAGGTATACAGGGCTTCCTGTACGACCTGCGTACAGCAGTAATACCTTTTATGTTTATATTCAATACAGACCTGATCCTGCACGAGATCAACAGCTGGTCACTCGGGATTTTGATCTTTGTGATGGCATGTTTCGCCGCTTTTGCCTTTACAGCGGCTGTTCAGGGCTGGTTTATCATTAAGAATAAGCTGTGGGAAGTTCCGTTCCTGCTTATAACGGCTTTTATCCTTTTCAGACCGGGGACACTCCTGCCTATTTTAGGGCTTGGGCCTGAAATGAAATATTATATGTATCTGATTGGTATGGGATGTTTTGGGCTTATCGTACTGGAACAGATGTTTCGGATGAAGCTCGCTAAGAGATAGTATTATAAGGGGCTCTGAGGAGTCCCTTTTTTTTAGTTAAATAATATAATTTATGGAGAAATGTCATGGGTGAATCAGACAGACCGGATATTAACTTAAACCTTAACGTAAGAGGCTTGCCTCTTTCAGCTACACTTGCTATCAATGAGCTTAGTAACTCATTGCGTCAGCAGGGTAAAAAAAAGTATATAAGCTTGGGCTCGGTCAATCACCGTTTCCAGTGCCTCAGTCTGTTGTAAATGAATTGAAAAAACAATGCCCACCAGAAGGATTACCTGCCAGTAAGAGGGTTGCCTGCACTTCAGGAGGCAGTATGCGAATATTATCAAAAGACTCAAGGGCTTAACTTTCAGTCAAAAAATATTCTGATAGGACCCGGATCTAAAGAGTTAATGTTTCTTATTCAGCTGGTTTATTACGGTGATCTGGTGATACCTACACCTAGCTGGGTTTCTTATGCTCCGCAGGCTCATATTGTAGGTCATCATGTCAGATGGCTCAATACACTTGAAGAGAACGACTGGCTTCTCATGCCTGAAGAGCTGGAAAATCTCTGTAAAGAAGATCCGAACAAACCTAGACTTATTATACTTAACTATCCTAATAACCCTACAGGCGGTACTTACACTCTGGAGCAGTTGAAAGACCTTGCCGAAGTTGCAAGGAGATATAAGGTTGTTATGCTGTCTGACGAGATATACGGCGAGACCAATCACAGCGGAGACCATGTTTCCATAGCCAAATTTTATCCGGAGGGGACTGTCATCAGCAGTGGTCTTTCGAAATGGTGCGGAGCAGGCGGCTGGAGACTCGGTACTTTTGCATTCCCTGAATCGCTTGAGTGGCTGCTTTCTTCTATGGCTTCTGTTGCCAGCGAGACCTTTACGTCAACAAGTGCTCCTATCCAGTATGCTGCCGTCAGAGCTTTTAAACTCGGGATTGATATAGAGAGATACCTTTGGAACTCTCGTAAGATTCTGCGTCAGCTAGGCGGTCTCATATATAGAATACTTACTGATGCAGGAGTCAGAGTTGCTGAGCCTAAGGGCGGTTTTTTATATGTTCCCTGATTTCGAAAGCTACAGAGAAAAAACTGAAAGCTAAACAGATAGAAAACTCTGAACAGCTTTGCCAGAGACTTCTCACGGATGTAGGAGTTGCCATACTGCCGGGTACTGCTTTTGGCAGACCGAAAAATGAGCTCACCGTACGCTTGTCATATGTTGATTTCGACGGTTCAAGGGCTCTTTCGGCATTAGAGACTATGCCTGCCGACTATGAGCCTGATGAGGAGTTTATACGTCAGTATTGCGGTAATAATATCGAAGCGATGGAAAAAACCGTGGAGTGGCTGAACTCTTAATTTCGTCATTAATTATTTAAGTAAATTGTAAATCCCCAATCTTGTTGTCAAAATTGGGGATTTTGTTTTTTTGTTTTTTCTGTTTTTTTTATATATTTATTCAACAGCTTCATAAAAAAAATGTCTTTTTTTTATTTACATATAATCATCTACGATTTAATGTAATGTAGATGTGAATTAATTATTAAATTTGTGGGAGTGATTATGTTTATTCAGGCTTACACAAACCTCGAAAAGCACGTGTTTAATACACTAAACAAAAAAACTTTTCGGTAACCTTCTTTTTTGTCAATCTTCTACCAGCTATCACATTGATATATTTGTCTTTTAAACATGAAAACAAATACTTCATATGGGGCGTTGTTGCACTTATGTTCTGTATTTCTACCGGTACATTTATTTTCCTGAGATATTTGATTGTCAGACCTGTTCGTGAAATTAACAAATGCATAATTAATATCGCGACAGGCGAGAAAGATTTAACGATAAACGCAGTTAGATGCAGTTATGATGAGATGGGCGACTTAGCGGATAACTTTAACCATTTTCTAGTCACCTTCAGAGGGACAATTGAAGATATAAGAAGTGTTGTTCTGCAGATGTCCACCGAGGTTGCGAAAATCACTGACAAGATAAATGAATCCTCAGGAGCAGCAAAGACACAGTCAGAGATGTCGGATGAAATATTTACCGCCAGCAGTGAGTCCAAATCTGCACTCAGTGATATCTCAGAGAACACCACAGAGATAACAAACTCCACATCTGAGAACCTTGAAGCAGTTCAAGTGACTTTTAAAGGTATGCAGAATATCTCCAATGAGATATCGATAATTTCTAACCATATCAGGTCTTTTAAAGAGACTGTTGCTTCATTGACACAGAACTCTCATAACATAAGAAGTATAGTTTCACTCATCAATGATGTTTCTGATCAGACTAATCTATTGGCACTAAATGCCGCCATCGAAGCGGCAAGGGCAGGAGAGCACGGAAGAGGTTTTGCTGTGGTTGCTGATGAGGTGCGAAAGCTGGCTGAGAAAGTTAAAACTGCCACTGACGAGATCAACAGTAATATATCAACCATGACAACTCTTGTGACCCATACCGACGAAGGGGCACAAGAGATAGAGAAATACGCAGGAAATATTCAGGGCGTTGTCGATGATGCTACAGGCAAATTTAAAAAAAATATGATGAAAGCTTTGGATGATAATAACTCTAATCTTTTACAGATATCCTCTGCACTGGAAGAGTTGTCTGTTACCAATAGTGAGATACACGAGAAGGTTGACGCAATACATGAGTTAAGCGGGAATGTTCAGGATAAAATGGCGGATTCCACTGAGTCTTCCGTGTCACTCAGAAATACTTCAGAAGGGCTTCTGGAGCAGGTTGCTCAGTTTAAAACCGGAGAATCTAACCTTGAGACTATCCTGCATAAAGCGTTTGTTTTTTGTCGACGAGATCAGTATAGATATGGTGCAGATAGCAAAAAAAACATAATCTGTTTGATAGAAATTATAAAGTGATACAAGGTACAGACCCTACTAAGTATGATGTTGAATACAGACCTATGTTTGTTTCACTCTTGCAGAAAAAAAGTGGATAAACTTAAGCAGGATATAGGTGCGATCTATGCCATACCTGTGGATATAAACGGGTATCTGCCCTGCCACCATACCGAGCTTAGTAATCCGCCTACAGGTAATTTTGAAGTGGATAATCTCAAAAGCAGAAATATGAGAATATACGATAATAGTGCCGCTGAACAGAGACGAGCCTCAAATACCAAGCCTTTCTTACTGCAGGCTTTTGTAAGGGATACTGGTGAGGTTCTGAACGATTTATCTCTGCCGATATATGTGAACGGAAAACACTGGGGTGCTTTGATAATTGGTCTAAAACCAGAGAATTTACTGCGTAAAACACATTAGAGTTCTATCATTTATTGTTTGTATACATATTGAAATATATATTGCATGTTTGACCTTTTCTGGTTGCGTGTGTTAATTCACATGTTATAATCAACTAGAAAAATTATTATTTTGGTCTAAATATATGTTAAACAAATCAATTTGTAGGCTTTTCCTATTACTTTGTATATTTTTTGTCTGCTATAGATGCGTCTGCCCTTGAGAAGGCACGACTACACATCAAGTGGAAACACCAGTTTCAGTTTGCAGGATATTATGCCGCTATTGAGAAGGGATTCTATAAAGAGCATGGCTTAGATATAGAAATACTCGAACCTGATTTTGCCACTGATTCTGTAACAGCAGTCCTAGTCGGTCAGGCTGAGTTTGGCGTAGGCAATAGTGACCTGCTATTATATAAACATCGCGGTGCTCAACTTGTTGTGCTGGGTGTTATTTTTTCAACAATCACCACTTTCTTTCATCATACGTACTGACAAAGCTAAGGACGCTTTTGACCTTATAGATAAAAAAAAGATCATGTTCAGTCCCGATACCGCCGAGCTTTATCTGATGCTGAGTAGTCTTGGGATTCCTGTCTCCAGAATAAATGTTGTCCCCTGTACATATACTCCTGATGATTTTTTATTCAGGTAAGATATCAGGCATGTCTGCATATATATCGAATGAGCCTTTTCAGGCATCCGAAAGAGGGATATCGTTTATTGAGTATCGTCCATCTGATTATGGGATAGATTTCTACGGCGACAATTTTTTTCACAACGTCCGACATGATTGTAGATAAACCCAAAGTAGTGGAAGGATTTAGACAGGCAACTATTAAGGCTGGGAATATGCCCTGGAGCATCCTGATGAGATAATAGATCTCATTCTATCCAAATATAAAACCACCCACACCAGAGAGAGTCTGCAGTATGAAGCAAAGCTCATAAAGACCTTCATCGACAGTGAAAAAATTCCCTATCGGTCATATGGACTCTAAAAAATGGGAGAATATAGCTGATACATACAGCATAATAGGTATGCTGCCTAAAGTGCACTCCGTAAAAGGTTTTATGTATTCTAACAACCGTGGAACGTATAAAAAAAATATTTCAAATGGAGTATTTATCTTCTGTTTTCTCTTGGAGGAGTCTTTTTTGATTCTGCTGTATGTTTACAAAAAAAACAGAGAGCTGAAACGGCAGGCGGAAGTGACAAATCAGGTAAAGGCTATAGGCAATATAGGCGACTGGGTGTATTGCAGTGATACCGATGTATTAACTATGAGTACGCTTGCGTCGGATATCATTGGGCTTTCAGGCAAGGCTACGATCGGGTTTGATGATTTGCTAAAACAGGTATGCCGAGATGATGAAGAGGATTTCCGTATGGTCTGGAATAAATTCATCGAAACAGGCAGTTTGAATCATGATCTCAGAATTGGTGAACTGAATTCATATAACTGGATAAACATACGGGCCAGCAAAGATTTAGAATCTTCAAAGAATAAATATATAGGCTATTTTACAGATATAACAGAAAAAAAATGGAGCTCGAAACTAATATCAGGCTTTTGGCGACTGTTTTCGATGTCAGTGCTCAGGCAATAGTAATCACTGATACCGCCGGAACTATCAAGGCTGTCAATCCTGCTTTCACAAATATAACAGGCTATCTTGCATCTGAGGCGATAGGTGAAAACCCTAGAGTGTTGAAGTCCGGAGTGCATGATGATGATTTCTATCAGGATATGTGGCAGAGCCTGTTAAATGACGGTTTCTGGGAGGGGGGGGAGCTCTGGAATAGAAAGAAGGATGGGAGTGTATATCTTGAGTGGAACACAATTACGGCAATTAAGGACAGTGCTGGGCATATAACAGAATTTGTCGCTCAGTTCAGTGATATCGCCGGCAGAAAGATGACTGATGAAGAGATCAGGATAAAAAAGCAATTATGACAGTCTGACAGGTCTGGCTAATAGAAGCTTGTTCTTTAGTCAGCTCGAACAGCTATATAAAGTTACTGATAGGCTGAGTGATAACTTATTTGTAATATTCATAGAATTAGATAATTTCAAAAAAAATTAACGAAGTCTACAGCTATCGGGACGGAGATATCCTTCTTAAGGCGATTGGTGAACGCTTAAAGAATGACTGTGTGAAAGATGCAGATATTTTATCAAGACAAGGCGGTGATGAATTCATCGTTGCTCTGTTCAGGCAGGATAGTAACCTTGCGGCAATTTTCACAGAGATTGAAGCGATTAAGAATAACGTATCAAGACCTGTATCCATTAAAGGGATGGAGGTTTCGGTTACTGCGAGTATAGGTGTTGTGATTTATCCACTCCATGAGGGCAGTGTACCGGAGCTTTTGCAGTATGCAGAACAGGCTATGTATGATGTTAAAAACTCAGGTGGCAACGGAATAAAGTATTATGACCAGTCTATTACAGATAAGAGTGTCGAAGCTCACTTTATTGAAAATGCCATTCCGGAGGCTATAATAAACGAAGAGTTCCAGCTTTATTACCAGCCTGTTATAGATATACAGTCAGGCAGAATAGTTGGTGCCGAGTCACTTCTTCGCTGGGAACATCCTGAAAGGGGGATGATTTATCCTGATTCATTTATACCGATAGCTGAGCATACAGGATATATCAATTCCATAGGTTTGTGGGTGCTGGACGAAGCCTGTAAAACACTGGTAGAGGCACAGAAGATCGATCCAGATTTTTTATATAACAATTAATGTCGCGGCGACACAGATACCTTATGCTATGGATCCAAAAATGACATATGAAAGTATACTTAGTTATGGTCTGTCTCCCGATAAAATGGTTTTCGAGATAGTGGAGAGTTCGCTGTTAAAGGATCAGAAGGAATCTTTAATGTGGATGCAGAATATCAAGCGGTTCGGGATAAAGATAGCATTAGACGATTTTGGAACTGGCTACTCATCATTGTCTTATCTCAATATGTATCCGATAGATATTATGAAGATAGATAAGGCGTTTGTAAGTGATATCGCTGTTAACGAATCTAACGGAACTCTTGTGAACGGTATAGTTCATATGGCGAAACAGCTTAATATGAAGGTCATATGTGAAGGTGTTGAGGATGAGGAGACTATGGCTTATCTACAGAGAATAGGCTGTGATATTGCTCAGGGCTACTTTATATCAAGACCTATCCCCCCGTACTGAGTTTTTTGGATTTTATAAAGGCTTATATAGAGTAGGGCAGGTAAAAAAAAGACCCCGACACACATTTATGCACCGGGGTTGAGGTATCTATATCTTAGTGATGAGGATGCTTACCTGACAATGACGCAGGATTTTCCCTGCTGTGCTTCCGTGTACGATCCTTTTGAAACCGCCCTCACCGTGAGAACCAAGCACCACAAGGTCGTAATCACCTTTTTTCTATTTCGTAAAGTGCTTCTATATATGGAGTTCCACGCCTTAGGTAGCTCTCCCAGTCTATTTCTTTAAGAGCCGGGATTTCGTCTTCAAGTTTATCGAATTTTTTCGTTCACTTCTGCATCGATTTTGGTCTTGATCTCTTCATACTGTTTTTTTTCGGTGATGTATGTCTGGAACTGACTCTGATCGTATGCAACATGCAGTACGGTCAGTTTGCTCCCCTGACATTTAGCAATCTGAACAGCTTCCTCTACTGCTTTTTTTTGAATATTCGCTGAAATCCGTCATCGCAAGTATGTGTTTATAACTCATTACAAACTCCTTATAGGTTACTATTATTATAAGCCTCAATTTCTCTGATTTCAACGTTAACTGTTCCATTGAATTTTTTGTAACATTGTGATATCCTGTGACTCATGAAGAAATCAAAAAAAATGAAGCTATTTCTGATCATCTTTTATTTTCTGGTGGCAATCCTTTGCTTCACCGTATCCTCTTATGCTGCAGAGAAGTTTGTACGCAAGTATGATAAGAGCATAGACATTACTCATGAGGCGGCTGAGGTGAAAGTCGGTCGTTACGATATAAAAGTAGATATGTCCAGACCCGCAAAACCTTTCAAAGAGCTGGTCTTCAGATTTTTTTTGTAGAACGTGACGGTAAGCCGGTGGAGCTTAAAAACGCTCAGGTTAAGTTTAATATGGTTATGGATATGGGGCTTTATAAGGCTCGTCTCCAAAAAGCAGCCACGGGATATTCCGCAATAACAACCCTCCCTAAATGTATTTTCGGCGGACATAGATGGTTTATGAAGCTCAGTTTCGATGAGGGGAACTTTTCTGCGGAGAAGGTCTTCTTATTTGATATGGATAAAAACTAAATGGATGAGCCGACAAGAGCACACGATGTGCTCCACGGATATGTCTCTATGTATAGGAGTCAGCGATGGAAGAGCTGACATATATTGGCTTTTTTAACGATGGGATTGTCTGTGGGGTTTGGGCATTGCATAGGCATGTGCCACCCTTTTGTTTTATATGTTTCAGGTCGGTTTGTAGGTGATAAACGAGGATACGCTAATCTATTTATACCGCACATAAAATATAATCTTGGCAGAATAGTTACCTACTCATTTCTTGGGCTTATGGCAGGTTTTGCTGGCGACATGATGCAGATTGTCGGTCGTTTGATGGGTGTACAGAAGGGTGCGGCTATTGTTGCAGGTGTTTTTTTTAGTCCTATACGGCGTACTTTCATTTATCGGCTATAACTTTATGAATAAACTGGAGCATAAGCTTGCAGGCGGAACATTCGTTAATAAGCTTAAAAAAGCTTCAGCCGAAATCTGTCTTTCTGACGGGTATAGTTCTCGGATTTCTCCCATGTGGTCCTTTATACGGCATGATCATCGCTTCTGCATCCACAGCGGATGCAGCCAGAGGTTTTTTTATCTATGCTTTTATTCGGGCTCGGGACATCTGTTGCTATGATGGCAACTTCGGTTTTTGGCAATTATCTTATGGCGAGGCGTGGTTTTTTTTAATCTGCTTACTTTGGTTCTGATGGTGGGGATGGGACTGTTTTTCATTTGGTCGGGAATAAGGATGTGATGATATGAATAAAGGTGTTTTTTTATATAATTGCCGCAGCTCTGCTCTGGGGTACTACAGGAACGTCTCAAGCGTTTGCTCCTGTGAGTGCACTCCCAATCACTGTAGGTACTTTTCGGCTACTCATAGGTGGAATAGGGCTTTTAATAGTTGCTATAATTTCAAGATCATTTACAGGGAGTAAGTTTAGCCCTATGCATGTTATACTTGGTGCTTCTTTAGTAGCGGTGTATCAGATTGCATTCTTTTCTGCGGTTAAGATAACCGGTGTTGCAGTGGGAACTATCGTTGCCATCGGAAGCGGTCCGGCGTTTGCAGGTATAATGGGTAGAATTATATTGAAGGAGCATCTTAATACTAAATGGTATATAGCAACTTTATTTGCTGTTATGGGTTGTATCCTGTTGGTATTATCCGGAGATGGTGAAATATCAATAAATCCTCTGGGTATTCTATATGCTCTTATCTCCGGTTTTGGTTATGCTGCCTATACTATGGTAGCCAAAGTGATGCTTGTAAGGGCAAAGGGGAATGCTGTAGTTGCACTATTGTTCCTAGGTGCAGCGGCTATCATGCTGCCCGTCTTGTTTATTTATGACATCTCTTGGTTAAGTTCAACAAGCGGTTTAGTGAGTATGGCATACTTAGGACTTTTTTGCCACAACACTATCTTATATTCTTTTCGCTAAAGGATTAAAAAACAATAACAGTATCAACCACTACGACACTTTCACTCGCTGAACCTTTAACAGCGGCAGTTTTAGGTATCGTTGTTCTAGGCGAGACTTTAAATATGATGGTTGCGGCAGGGATTGTTTGTCTATTCAGCGGTATATTGATTCTGAGTCTAGAGAGAAAGGTATCAACGGGCGATTCTTAAAGAATTAAAGACAACCAGCAGACTGCTGATGCTCATCAGTGCGGCACTGAAAACAGGGTGTATAGTACCTGTGACCGCCAGCGGTATCATGACGAAATTATAAGAGAAAGCCCAGAATAGATTCTGTTTAATCACTCTGAGTGTTGTGACAGAGGTGTCGAACACTGTCTCCACAAGTTTCAGTTCGTTTCGCATAAGGACTATATCAGAGCTTTCTATTGCGATATCTGTCCCCTGACCTATGGCAATGCCTATATCCGCCTTTGTGAGGGCTGGTGCATCGTTTATGCCGTCACCGACCATCGCACATCTTTTACCATTCTTCTGAAAAGACTTAACCACATCCGCTTTTTCAAAAGGTGTCACCTCTGCTATGAATTCGAGGTTTGGTATATCCAGCCTTTCAACCAGCTTTTCAGCCGCCAGTCTGTTGTCACCTGTCAGGATCACAGTTTTGATATTCCGTTTTGCCAATGCAAGGAGCGTGTCTCTTGCGTCCTCTCTTATCGAGTCTGAGAGTGTTATAAATCCTGCAAACTTGTCGTTAATAGCTATGCATGCGACGGTGTAGCCGTTCTTTATATGTTCTGTGACAAGCTCATCAGGCGTTTTGACGTTGTTTTCTTTCAGGTATGACAAAGTACCTGCGAGGAGATTAAAACCGTCTATAGAGCCGCTCAGCCCTTTGCCCGGATGCTCTTTGAAATTGTCTACCGTTAGAAAATCATCAAGGTAGGCATCCGTGATAGCTTTTGCTATGAGATGCGACGAGTTCCTTTCCAGTGATGCCGTGTATTTTAATAGGGTCGCCTGATCATAACCTGAGGTGATAATCTCTTCCACTTTCAGCTCACCTTTTGTTATAGTCCCTGTTTTGTCGAATATGATAGTGTCTGCTTTGCTGAGTATCTCTATTATGTCGCCTGCTTTTGCCACAACACCCAGCTTAGTTATTTTGGACGTGGCTATGAGGATAGCAAGCGGAGTTGCCAGCCCAAGAGCACACGGACATGCTATGACAAGCACTGAGACTGC